>Ga0105237_10002930_pt1 | contig 20658 bp, 32 predicted proteins | sample KBSC24metaG_FD_81520 | JGI IMG/M metagenome (GOLD analysis project Ga0105237, IMG submission 81520) | Corn rhizosphere microbial communities from Kellogg Biological Station, Michigan, USA - KBS C2-4 metaG | ecosystem: Host-associated > Plants > Roots > Rhizosphere > Soil | place: Michigan, USA... | reverse complement strand
CTCGATAAAATCGGCGACTTCACCCAACGGCGCAGCATTGAGCTGGCAGGGTCGCCATTGCGCCTGACGACCTTGCGTCACCAGCCCTGCGCGCTGCAAAACCTTGAGGTGCTTCGTCACGGCGGGCGGGCTTATTGAGAACGGCTTGGCAAGCTCGGTGACCGATGTCTCGCCCATTGCTAGTCGCGCAAGAATAGCGCGACGCGTTGGATCAGCGAGCGCGGCGAAGGTGATGCTAAGTGAGTCGGTATTCATGTTTATTACATCGACTGGTTAATTAACCGACTGGTGAAATATAGATTACTTCAAAACCGATGTCAACGAAAATTCCCTGATTGCCGGCATGACAAGGTGTTGGTCCATCCATAGGGAGATCACCGATGGCCGCACGGAGGGTGGAGCTGCCGGTCGAGTTGATAACGCCTACGTCGGTTTAACGTTGATACCGGTCATAGACAGCCTCCAAGTCCTCTGGCAGGTATGGGTCGTGAGCGGCCTATCGGTCGAGGCGATCGGGGAGTCGATCCGCGGCCCGCGCTAGCGCCGCAGAGTGGGAGGTCCGGCGAGATGGACGGGATCGCAGACTCGCTCATCCAATCCCCGGTCACTGCGTCGTGTTGAGTCTTTAGAAGACGCGGATACCATTTGAACTGGGCCCCGAGCGTCCGAGCCTCGAAATTCCGTTATCGGGGCTGACGCCGATTTGCACCCCCCTCTAGAGTCGCCAGACGTCGGAAGCCCGTCCGGGAGTCGGGAAGGCGGGCGGCCCTGGATCGCTGGAATCGAATTACGGGTGGGGGCACGAGGGGACGGGGATGGCGAAGTTGCGAATCACGCGCTGACGATGCCGCAGTGTGACCATTGCCCATGGCCAACGGCACTAAGGATGAAACCACTGATAGTAAGCGCCCAAGATATGGTGTGCCTCGAAGCCATCGTTGCCTAACTCGGTTTCACCTGGACCCTCGGTCCAGGCTTTACTCCGCTGATCGGCCGGCAGCGCAATTTCACCGGAGGGATCGTACGCCAGTCCGGCTGTGAGGCTCCCAAATCCGTCGGTATAGACCTGGCCGACGGGCAAGGTTTGCCCACGGCTCTTAGCATCCGCATAGAAATGTTGCAAATCGCGGTGATAGTAGAGGACCTTCACCACATTCGCGGCCCACCCCACCGGAGAAGTGACCGGATGCGGAAACATATTCAACGCAAACACCAGCGGCGCCGCGCAGAGGATGGACACGCCGGAGAGCCAGTTCCGGCGCCAATACCAAAATGAAAGGACCGCGATGGCCCCTATCACCGCAATCGGGATAACGCCGAAACCATATAAGAACACGACGGCGAAGAGCAATGCTGGCATTGACCTCAGCCCAATGCTTGCGATCATGAGCACCCCCAACAGCGTGATTCCCGGAACCAGCAAGTGAACCGTTCTACGCAATGCAGGCCGCATCTCGATGGATCTCCGCTGTCGTAACTCGCTCCACACGATCGGCGGCAAAAGTGGCATCGCAGTGGCAACGCGGTGGCGAATGGTGGATGCCGTTACCGTGCGGCTCGAATGCGGGAAGCCGGTGTGGGTTCGACCGGCGCTCGGCGGTGTCGGCTGCGGAGGCGGTCAGTGCGGGGCGGCGTTGCGCCCGACATCCGACGGTTGGGCGCGGTGAGGATCGAGCGGATCGAATTCGTGACGAGCCGGCGGTGGAGTTCGCATCGATGTGCAGGGCGCAACTGACTCAGTTAAAGTCCTTGCCGGCGGGTTGCTGTTCTAACGTGCAGATGCGACGGTGTCGATCCTCTCGGGCGATCCGGTCGGAGAGAGTGGTGGCGGAGGTCGAAGAGGAGGGGGTGTTACTGACTGAGCTTCATGCCGGATTGTGCGCCGCGTAGAATGGCCCAATTCAACGGTGGTGGGTGCGTAGCCATGCTGGTTCGGCGCGATGATGTGGATGACCCGCGTGTGATCGACGTGCAGAGTTGTGATTTCTTCTTTCCCATCCTCGTTGGATGAGGCGTTCGGTACACAAGATATGGTGAGACAACACCCAACACTGGCGCGAGTTGCTCGTTGACTTTCCTCAGAGCGGTTGTCGTCAGTTCGGTGATGGCGATCATCATCATCGGCGCCTGGGCTCATTGGCCTGAGTCGGCGCTTCCCCAGGGCACTCAGGCTAATGTGGTCATTGTCCGCAAGGCGGCACGGCGCCTCGAGCTGTATCACGATAGCCAATTGATCAAGACGTATCCTATCGCTCTCGGTCGACATCCGACGGGCACCAAAGAACGCCAAGGAGACGGACGTACGCCCGAAGGGGTTTACCGGCTCGATTACCGCAATCCACACAGCGCGTTTCACAAGGCGTTCCAGATCTCGTATCCCACTCCATCTGAGGTCACGCATGCCCGCGCGCAAGGCGTCGATCCGGGTGGTCTGGTGATGATTCATGGTATGAAGAAGGGACTCGGATGGCTGGGGCGTCTGCATCGACTCATCGATTGGACGGGTGGGTGTATCGCCGTGACGGATGCGGAAATGGATGAGATCTGGAGGGCAGTACCCGATGGGACCCGGATTGAATTGCGGCCGTAGGGCGGGGACGGGCAAGCTCCAACCCGTACCCGGCGCTTCGCGCCCGAGATCCGAGGATTCGGCGAGCTGCGGATCGGTTCGGAGAACGGCGGTGGTCGAGTTGGGGTCGGACGGCGTCACTGGGTCGGTTGCCGTCGCTGCGGGTCCAGTGTCGTTCTAACATCCACGTATTCAGAGTCTCAATCCGCTGGGGCAATCCGGTCGGACAGGAGCGGCGACGGCGGTCGGCGAACCGAGTCGGCGGCAGGGAATTCAGAAAGGGATTCCGCAGGCTGGCTCGGGGTACTACTGTACTGCGAGTCATCGAGCTTGGGTCGGCAAGTTGGCATCTATTGGTTCCTTCCTCCGCCCGCTCCGTGAGGAGCATCAGATGCTTCTGGCGTCGATCACAAAATCACTCAATGAAAGGGATCAGAGGTAGTCGATGCCACCCATTAAATGTAGCCGCCATGTCTCATCGACAATTACGGCGACACTGTGTGGGCATTTGACAAACAACAAAGGCCCCTCGCTCGGATTCGTGGAGAACAGCAGTGATGCTGAAGACAAGCAAGGTTGGTGTTATGCCTGTGAACTGGTCTTCAGCCAAGAGCAGGATAAGACGCCGCGGTTTGAGAGATTTACTCAATTCGCCGTGGTGTGCCCAAAATGTTACGACGAAATAAAAACCCATCATGACTTTGACGCCGCAGCATCACCGTTTGCGCATTAGGAGCAGCGGCCAAGGACGTGCTAGATAGACCGATTACGATATAGGAGGCTCGATTCTCTGGGGCGATCCGGTCGGAGAGAGCGGCGGGACGTCAGCGTCCGGAGTCGGCCAGGAACCGGACGTTCACGAAGCTGCTATCATCTTTTGCATGAGTGCAACAGAACGGGATCTGCTCGGGATTCTCCGGATTGGGCATGAGACCTCGCATCGAGGTGCGGGAGTGTCAATGCGCGACGCGCTTCTGGAAACGCGCTACAAGAAACGGCGAAGCGAGTTTGGTCCAGCGGAGCTCATTCCGATGTTGAGAAGACATCCGCATTTAATGGAGGAGTGGGCCCACTATTCTGAGGATAAGCGCACTAACGGGGGATGGTATCTCTCGGGTCTCGACATTGGTCGCGTCGGCATCGTCGATTCGGTAGTGAGCTTTCAATCTGTTGAGCAAGCCGTCGCGGAATACGTTGTCAGAGAGCTGGACTTTTGGGCCAACCTGGGCGGCGTGTTCTGATCCTGCGTTGTCCGCTTTGGGTCTCGAGCGGTCTCTCGGTCGAGGCGCTCGGGGATTCGATCCGCGGTCGGCGCTCCAGCGCCCAAGAGGAAGGTTGGGCGCGGGTTGGATCAATTCGATCCACGCTCAAACCCGCGGCGAGTGGGTCGCTGTAGGCCGGGTCGGCGCGAGTGCGTCCTGGAGACAGGTGACCGGCGGCAGAGCGACGCCTCGGGCGGGGTCAGTGGTAGCGTCGCGTCAGTGTTGTATGATCTGTAGGACCGCCGGAAGAAGCTCCGCCCTGACCCGCTGCGTCGTTGTCGCGGGGGTGAGTGTGGATACTGCCTGCCAGGCAGTATGAATCAGCTGCGAGCCTGGAGTCCCGTCCAGGATGCCTCGGTAAGCGCCGTCATCTAACGTCAAATATCCCATCACGATCCAAACAGGACATCCATCGTAGATTCCGGTGACTCCTCGGCTTCCGAGAGGGAGGTTACAGGTCTGATTCATGTGGGTCGCGTAGTCGAGGTAATCCTGAAGATAGGGCGCCTGATTCGTTGGGGCGGAAAATGTGCCCGGAATCAGCGCCAACTGCTGATCGGGCTTTGGAGGGTGCCGGGCGACGACTGAGTAGAACGGCTGGATGGTGGAGAAGGCAACGTCGTACCAGTCAGCCGAAATCACATCGATGTAGGATTTGTTAAAAACGGCGGCCCAACAATTATCGAACTCGACGAGCCCGGCCTCCTTGTCAGTCAAATTGACCCAAAAGCGGGCCTTGGGAGCGAGGGCCTTGAGCTCAGCCGCCCTCTGCAAAAGCGCCGTGTCGATAGCGCTGGTTTGGGCAGGTCCATTCGCGCAGTGGGTGCTGAGACCCCATTTGTCCACGGAAGAGGCAATGAGCTCGGCATCGATAGACGCATAAGGCTCATCGTACTCGACTGCAGCAATTTGCGACCAATCGAGTGCGGTGACTGGGGGCAGGCTCTCAGTAGCATGCGGGCCCGCCAGCAACATAATAGAGGGGCCGGTGAGAGGCGTCCCGAGCGCCCTGATGTCGACGTCCGCACTCGTAGGAATGGCACCGCTCCCACAACATTCCCACAGCGTAAGCTGATAGGGCCGGGTCGTGGACTGGGCGAGTGCCATTCCGTGCGGCACGAGGAAAAGAAGCGCGACCACCAGCGTGCGCCGAATCTTTGACAGTCTGTTGTAGATCAGGCTCACGGTACACCGCCTCGCGAATGCAGCCGTTGATATGACTCTGTGTATGTGGTCCGCATGCTGCGACAATGCACAAACCGTTGCCAGCAATCAATCTAGATATATTGAGTTTATTATGGGATAACCCCCCGAGCATCCCATCGTCGAAATAGTGATTTGTCCGCCGCTCGTCTTGGCCGTCAGCAGCGTGGCATACATCGAAGCTGCGGCTGGATTGGAGCTGTCCATTATTAAAACGCCGGCATTGATGTTGGGACACCCACCTCCGGAAATGTTCACATATAGATACGCGATTTGTGGGTTACTGATGATCTGCAGTTGGTTCCCGCTTATGGTTATAGGGCCAGCGTTGCCAGCAGACGCCACGACTGGAAGAACGAGACACAAGCATGCGAGTATCGATTTCACTTAGGCTCTCCCTTGCTCGTTGGTTTTTTTAACAGAGGCCCGGAGCCTGGTCAAGTCATCTCTTTGCTGCTAGTTTATTTCCGAATGGGACCGACAAGGTCCGATGCCGTGCGCTGTTTGAAAGTCTGGGAATGACCGTCCGAAAATCCGCGTGTGGGCTTGACCGCACGGCACGGGCCGATTGCTCCAAGTCCACCACGTGGAACTCGGAGCGACCATTTCCAACACATCGCACAGCTCGTCAATTACCGGAAGGGAACCGTCAGTCTCGACCATGCTATGTGGCTCACCCTGGTAATTCATTTGAGTTGCGGTGAACCTCTCGAGGTTTGATTCGGTTCGAGCCGCGCGGCGGACCCGCACAGGCATAGATTGTAACGTTTCTCGCCGTCTGCCAGGCGCCACAACCAAGGTGCTCACCCCGGCTTCACACGGGGTACGCTCGGCGCGCCCGGTGCGATCGAGCAGTCATGGTCGTTGCGGGAGGGGGCGGTGTTCTAACATGCCGATACCTGAGTCTCGATCCTCTGGGGCGATCCGGTCGGAGAGGGCGGCGGAGGTCGAGCAGGAGGAGGTGACGGCATACACTCTAATTGACAATCGTGTGAGCTATGATGTGCTGATGCGCGTGCACAGCAAGGTGACCGAGCTGATGGTTTCATTGAACGTCGATACCAACGGTGTGTGTGGGCAAACCGCAGAAACCATGATCGTAACATCCGGCTCATTCTGATTGGAGTACTCGAGTGAACGTCGTCGCCGACCGCATCCGATCCTGTGAATATCTGTATCTGGGTTCGCTGACGGAACCGAGTGTCAATACGATCAGGATTGTGTTGCTGGAGGCAAAAGCGGGCTCGCCCGTTGATGCCGAGAAGGTCGCGCGTGATTACAATCTTCCGGAGCTTCAATCGATACTCGCCGAATCCAGAAACATAGAACACTCATCCGGGTGCAGCCGCTTCGAGTTAGTCTGGGAAAACTACATTGCCTACAGCATCGTCAACGAGAGTTACTCGAATGGAGAACCGGACACGTCGGTCGCGGTCGGTGCTCGGCGTCTCTTCGCCGAATACGCTCGTTCGCAATACCTGGACTATCTGGCGAAGGCGTCGTTCGCGTCGGCGGATTACCCGGGTCCGTATCGACACTGGGCGATCTACTGCCAGGACCACACAATTGATATCGCCTCGCAGGTGGAGCCGGTCATTCGGGAAATCGGGCAGGGGTGAGGGTCCGCATCGGACGGCTTGTGAGTCTCGATCCTCTGGGGCGATCCGGTCGGAGGGAGCGGCGGAGGTCGAGCAGATCGACGATTTCGGAAATGGAGTGCGTGTCTGTCGCGATCGACTGCTCACGGCCAGAAGTCGCCACCAGCTATGTGAAGTAACTTGCTCAAAAGCGGACGTTCGCGCGTTCAGGTTGAGCGGCGCGGACGCCGACGATTGGCTTTGGCGCTCTCTATCCTTGGCATTCAAACCGAATGTCGAAGTCCTTTGGATTATTTTCGCCCTTTCGTGATGCGCGCAGCAGATCTACGAGACCTTCGATATCGTCTGTGCCGCAGATCGCCTTGAGGTCACCCGTTGAGTCGAATCTCTAAAACCAACATATGATGCCTAGCGTCTCGCACCAGCGCCGCACTCGCCCATGCGAGCTGCTTGCACTTTATCCTTCATGCGCGCGCTCGATGCGGTGGTTAGGCCACCAACGCTCGGTTGCCCACGCTACCAGAGCGCCGAACAAGAAAAAGGCGCATCCAACGATTGCCGACTTGGAGAGGGAAGGGAGGTATGCAATCTCAAATATTTGCGCGTCAACCACGTTGCGGGCCACCAATCCGAAAAACGAGCTGGTTGATGCAGTCGTCGCGCCGGCAACGACCTTAAACCGTGATACACCTCTTGTTGCAATCACTGAAGCCCCTGAAATGGCTAGAAGTGCGATCACCAGCTTTAGAACGGCGACCGGAAGTGGCGGTTTTCGAATGCACGTTCCCATGGAGTACGGATTGTCCGGATAACCCTCGGGTGTCCCGAAGCACTCCTCGAGTACCGCGGGCACCTCGAACACCACGATCGCTGAGACGAGAACGATGATGCAGGCCATGACCCCAAACAAGGGACGCCAATGGATGGCTGTACGCATTTTGTAATCTAACGACTATGAATCAGCGTATCGGTACAAAGAAATGTCTCCTAGGCAGAGCGGGCAGAACTAGCCGGCTCATTCCCGTGGCAGACTAGCCCGGTCACGCCTGATCGTCCATTGGAGCGGCACCAGCAGTATGCCGGGGACCAGAACGATGCTGAAAACGACCCAGGTTCCAGTGCTGAGTGCTTCGCCTTGGACCAGCATGGCTACGAGCCCGAGCAGGCCGAAGACCAACCAGCCCACGACAGGGATCCAGCACGCTCGCAATGCCCACCGTCGCTTGCGCCATAACTGGTGAATCGTAAATGCGTAGAGAAAAGTCGCGACTGCAAGCACCCACAGCACAACAGTCAGGCGTGGACTCCGCGGTACCGACATCGTCAGCCGCGTCGAAACGTAGAACGCTAAAACTGCGCACCAAAAAGCATGGAGCAGCGTCGCACATGCTAGCGGGAAGCCGGATGGCGGACCGCTGTCTTTGACCACCGAGTTCGGTGGCGCGTAGGGATTCGCTGCCGACGCAGGGGCTTCTCGATCTTGAACACCTCGGCGATCTGCCACGTCCGCTGATACTCAAACCGATTTCTTCTGAAGCAAGATATCGGTTGAAGCGTCGCGGTTATGTGCGCTATCCCCTGAAATCGACAAGCCAGCCCGACTTCTCATTGGCATTCCATTCGTATATCAACTGCGCCCCCACGAGGCCTTGGATGTCCTCCTTCGTGTCACGCTAGTTGCCGCCTCGATAGGACGGTAACCTTGTGGGGCATTGAGGAGATGACGTGGCTCGATATGGTGAGAAGTTCAGGCACCGTGCGGTAGCACGACTGCTGCCGCCGGAAAGTTCGGCGGTAACCACGGTTTCGCAGGAGATCGGTGTTTCGGTTGCCACGCTTGAGCGATGGCGCGCAGATGCTTTGTCCATGCCCGCTCGAGAGCGGGCATGGACGGCGGCGGCCCGATTGCAGGCGGTGATTGCGACGGCGGCGATGGACGAGGCACAGATGAGTTCCTGGTGCCGCGAGCAAGGCGTGTATCCAACCGAGTTGCAACAATGGAAGGCGGATGCGACAGCCGCTTTGACGGAGTCGACCGAGGAACGAGTCAGCCCACAGCAAGCGCGCGAGGATAAGAAGCGCATCAAAGAGCTTGAACGGGATTTGAGGCGAAAGGATAAGGCGCTGGCGGAAACCGCAGCGTTGTTGGTGCTGTCAAAACAAATGGAGGCGATCTTCCGCCGGGGCGAGGACGAATGATCCGCCTGGAAGATCGCCTGAGCACAGTACAGAACGTCGAACGAGCTCGCGGCGCGGGAGCCCGCTTGAGCGCGGCTTGCAAGATCGCCCGGATCGATCCGCGCAATCTGCAACGATGGAAGAATGGGCAGGGTCTCGAAGAGGGCGATGGCCGTCCACGGGCTGTACGGCCGGCTTGCGCGCACGCACTGAGCGCATTGGAACGTCAGCGGATCGTGCAGATTGCCAACGAGCCACGATTTGCCGAGTTGCCTCCAGCACGCATCGTACCGATGCTGGCCGATGAAGGAACCTATATTGCCAGCGAATCGAGCTTCAGTCGCGTGCTCAAAGCGCATGGGCAGCTTCGGCACCGAGGTCGCAGCAAGATACCGCAGCGAACGCGGCCGCCAAGTACACACATGGCCACGGCACCGCGACAACTGTGCTGTTGGGATCTCACTTTCGGATCACGCGATCGAGCTGCTACGCAGAACTGCCTTGGCTGAGGGCATACACGCACTGGCGCAGAAGCCGGTGTTGCACGTAGACAATGGAGCGACTGTAAAAGCGACCACAGTGTTAGCCATGTTGCATTGGCTCGGTATCAAGCCCTCGTACTCGCGGCCTCGTGTCAGCGACGACAATGCATTTATCGAGGCGCTCTTCCGGACCACCCGAGCCGCTTCGAGATCCTGCCAATGGGTCCGCGAGTTCGTGTCCTGGTACAACTTCGAGCATCGACACAGCGCCATCCGCTACGTGAGCCCCGCTCAGCGCCATGCAGGGCAGGACCGCCTCGTCCTGGCCCGCAGGCACCAGCTCTACACCCGAGTTCGCGCGGCGAATCCCAGGCGCTGGGCAAGGCACACTCGTAACTGGCAGCCCATTGCTGTCGTCACGCTCAATCCCGAGCGCGAGTCAGTCGTCAGCACGGCAATGACTGCAGAGAAGGAGTCGGCTTCGGCCGCATAACACGTGGAACGGCATTTTGGGTTCTTTATTGTCTTCATTCTTGCGGCAGCCTTCACCGCGATGCTACTTGTATACGCGAGGAAATCGAAACCCCGAAGCCGACAGCGCCCGATCTGGCACTACCTGCTACTTTGGCCAATTCTCTTGGAGAAGAACGGACGGAACGACAACTCTTCTGGTGGGATGCTTCGCACGCGCGAAACCATCGGATGGCTCGTTGTCGTCCTTCTGATGTCAGCAGCAATCGCGTTTGGGCTCTAAGGTCTCACGACCTTCCGAAAACGCTCACGCATAACGCAAGCGGCAACTACGTTGACACGCACCGGGGGGTAGCGAGCACCCTATCCCTATAACTACCCCTGACCAATGCGCGCTGTCAAACGGCTGGCCGAAACGCCACGAGAGGAAGAATCGCTGTAGAATCAGCTAGTTACGAAGAAGTGCGAACCGCGGAGAAACCGGGCTAGAGGGGGTGAAATGAGCAAATGGCTCCCTGGGTTGGAATCGAACCAACGACCAACGGATTAACAGTCCGACGCATCGCGTCTGCACTCGGTCATTGTCGACTATTGTCGTTCGCGCTCATCTCATAACCTCTTGATACTACTGCAGTGACGGCTGCGGGCGTCTGGAGTAAGTTACTACCAGCGTCTGTTCAAACTGCAACAGAACTGCAACAGCAGGAAGCGGCCAAGGAGTGTAGGCGATGACTCGAATCACGACGTTAGCCTTGCGGTCGCCGTGGCGCGGAAAGGAGCGTTGGCTCTCCGACGGCGGGGGCTGGGGCGCTGGTCGTTTGATGGCGCGCATCCTGCAAGACTCGATCGGTTTCCACTATCGGTATTACGCGCCCGATGGACGCAAGCGTTTTTTGCCGCTCGGACCGTACGATGCGAGCGGTGAACGGGGATTGACCCTGCCCACCGCGCGAGATCGGGCCGCTGAACTGGCGGCACTCTATCGCAGCGGCGTGCAGGACCTGCATGGACATTTTGAGCGACTACGGGAAGCGGACGAACAGGCCCGGGACGCCGCGCGCGAGGCGCAGGCGCGGGCGGCGGCCGAAGCGCGGCACGGCACATTAAAACAGCTGTTGGACACGTACGTGGAGCACCTGAAGGCGGCTCAGACCGCCACGGTCAGGGATGTCCGCAGTCTCTTTGCGACGCACGTGATCGCCTCGTGTCCTGAGCTCATCCAGCGCAAGGCGGCGGCCGTGTCCGTCGATGAGTTTGTGGATCTGATCGGGCGGGTGGTTGCCGCCGGCAAGGGGCGCACGGCGGCCAAGTTGCGCAGTTACCTGCGGGCAGCCTATGCGTTGGCGATTGAAGCCAAGACCGATCCGGCGGCGCCCGCGGTGTTGAAGACCTTCGGCATCTCTACCAATCCGATGGCCAGCATTGGCGCGTTGTCTCAGTTCAACCGAGCGCGCCACCGCCACCTCGCCGCGCCCGAGCTCGGCGCGTTCTTGCGGCGAGTCGACCGGGCGCCGGCGAGCGCGCGCAAGGACGCGCTCACCGTTGCTATGGCACTCGGGGGGCAGCGCCCGACCCAACTGCTGCGCGCGCGCGCCGGCGATGTCGATCTGGAGGCTGGCACGATCACCCTCTACGATCCCAAAGGCGCACGGGATGAACCGCGCGTGCATGTCATGCCGTTGCCTCCCACGGCCAGCGCCATCCTTGAGCGGCGACTGCGAGCGCTGTCGATCGCGGGCAATGCGCCGATTTTCAGCACCGATTCGGTGTCGGCTCTGCGATTGGAGCGGGTGTCAGAGTGGGTCACCGAGATCTCGCAGGCCATGGTCGAGGCGACCGAGTCGCGCGAACCGTTCCAGCTGCGCGATCTGCGCCGGACGTTGGAGACCCTCTTGGCCAGTCTCGGGGTCTCGCGCGATGTCCGAGGACAGGTGCAGTCTCATGGGTTGGGCGGGGTGCAGAATCGGCACTACGACCGGCACGAGTATTGGGGCGAAAAGCGGGCTACGCTCGCGTTGCTCGAAGCCCACCTCGCGCGTCTGCAACTGGCGGATCCCGGTGCGCCGAAACCGCCCACGGCGCACCCGGAGCAAGGGGCGATGTCCACCCCGTGCCCGGATTGGGCGATTCTGCCCTCGCTCGCACTGACGCCGTGAACGCACCATTCGTGTTTGTGTTGAATTTTCAACGATAGACGAGGGGCGTGCGCTGCGCGGCGTATGGCACTGTAAGCCTCCGTCGTACACAGGACGGGGGTGCATCGGGGTTCTGGTGACCCCCTGAACGGGAGGTTCCGCATGGATCGCGAGTTGTATTCGATTGAGCAGGCGCGGGCGCTGTTGGGTGGGATCGCGCGCAATACCTTGTATGACTTGTTGAGGAGTGGGGCACTGGCCAGTGTGCCAATCGGGCGGCGGCGCTTCATTTCCGCGCGCGCCATTGCGGCGTTCATTGCTGAGAGCTCCACCACCCACGGGCCGGAGGGGGCGGTGGCCGCGGCCGCGCAGACGGTGCAGGTGCGGTTAGGGACGGCGCCCGTGCGACGTTGACTTCGCGCACAGGCGCGCTCGCCCGCTGGCTCAATTGGGGAGAGCCCGCGTGGGCTGGCTTGATGCTCGCGCCTGCGGGTTCTGACCGCAGGCGGTGAGTCAACTCTGCGGCAGCGGATACGGATTGAGGTCTTCGCCGCGCGCCGCGTCCCACGAAACCGTATTCTTCAACGGCGCTCCTCCGCGAGCCGCAGCCGTGGCCGCTTTTGCACGCGTTCTCGAGTCCACTTCGGCGGCGGGTGGCAGGGCGGGGAACTCGCGCCGGTGCGCTGGATTGGGTCGCACGGGCTTTCATGAATCGCGTGTGAGTGTGGTTCGGCGTCGTGCAACGTCGCCGTATGCCGTGGGATAAAGCGCCTACTTCTTGATCAGGAGTTCTCTGATCTCTTGGGGGAGGTCAGTGCGGCGCGCAATGTATTTCCTCACGTCGTCAGCCATGAGGGGATCGGGGTCCTTGAATGAGAGTGCTACGAGCTTCTTGAGTTGATCGGCTGTGAGGGTTTGTTTGAGCCACCAGTGAAAGGCGCCGTTCCGGTCGTGCTCGGCTGCCCGCTCGTCGCCGGGATGATACAGGTTCAGTTGTTGCTCGAACAATTCATCGGGATACATATCCCATTCCAGCCATTCGACGGGATACTCCATGAGATGAGCAAAGTCGGCCTTGTGCATTTCGCAGTGTGTTCGGTCGTTTGAAATAAAGCAGAGTCGTCGCGATGTTATGTGGGCTCACACATTCAGTGCACCGATCGGAAGCGGATTGAGCGTCTAAAAGGGGGAGTTCACGGACGGACAGCGCACCGATGGGACGCAGTCGGCGTCCCTTCCAGGTTCGTCGTGTCACGAGCGAGCCCGGTCGTCTTCAGGATCCAAATCGGGATACTGACGAACGATCGGCCGGATCAGTTCGGTGTAGAGGTTCGAAGTAATTTCAGCGATGACTCGGCGAGCCGCCTTCCGCTCATCCACATCGGCGATCTTTCCTGTCAGCTCTGTTGCCCTGTTGAGCGGCCCGTCCAAAGCCAGCAATGCCTTCATCAATTCTTCCGCAACCGACCGCTCCATAACTCTCTCCGCAATCAAAAGTTCTGACAACCATTATCGTCCATGCACTCGCGAATACAGCTCCTGATTCTCCCTCGGTAGTCGTTGGCCGAGGGCGTTGTAGAGGCTGGTCTCGGTTGATCCGCCGTTGGTCAGGGTTTGGAGTCTTCCCGCGTTGTTGTAGGTGGCGGTGACGTAATGGAACACTGCCTCCCGATCGTAATACTGCCCAGGCAGTATTACGATTGAGCGCTCTCGTAAGTATTGCTCTGCTGCCTGGGTCGCGGATGCTACGCACCGCGAACGAAGTTTCCGATCACTCCCGCAAGCGCCATGGTGGCAATAAAGAAGACTGGCAGCCACCGGATCCGAAGATAACGCTCCAAAGACTCTTTGAGTGCAGGCGGCAACATAGAAGCATTCTGACGCAAAATTCGAATTCGCTGCATCTCTCGAGTCGAAGGAAGCCACTTCTTATCTGTAGCGGCCCAGCGTTCTTCCAGCGCACTCTCCCGCATAAACGCATCTGCGGACCGACATAGCGCCCGGCGCTCGCGGTCGCGATGCCAGAGTGAAACTAGAACACCAATGGATGAAAGGACTGCGAGCCACCAGAGGAAAATCATCGCGGTCCCTGAGCCAGACAAATGCCCGTTGGTCCTTCGGCATTCAAGGTGGACAACAGCGGGCTCGCCTTGCTATTGAGCAGCCTATATAATTCCGAAAGAGCGTGCGCCCCATTTACGGCGAAATTGGCGCCAAGGGCCCCCCACCATTTCCCAACTCGCAACCCAATCGCGGTAGCGTACCAATTCGGACCCAGCGAGACGTGGCCAAACGCATTCAAGTTCACCCTATCGTGAATTTCCCATTTCTGACAGTCCTTCGTGCAGCGAACATCTATGTTCACGTAGACCTGAACATTTCCGTAGAGGTTCACCAACTCAAGATGACCCCAAGCATTTATCCCGACAGATAACCTTGCGTTGGTGATTTGTACACCGGTTAAGTTAAGCCGTGGGGGAGTTATCCAAGAACCTTCCAGAGAGCTGAGCCCCATCGGGTCGACGGACTCGATGGGATCTCCGCTCACGTAACCATATGTGTTCGGACCCGCGTTCGCGCCAAGAGGATCACTTTCCACGTACCGGCCGAGAGCTGGGTCATAGTCGCGCGCCATGTTCTGATGCAGTCCCGCCTGTCCGTCGAAGGCCTGTCCCGGGAACCGCAGGTTGTAGCCGAAGGTGCCGGCTCCGGCCGGGTTGGGGTTCGCGGCATCCGTGCCGAAGGGATCGGCGTTCCAAGTCCACATCGGGATATTGTCGCTCGGGCGGGTGACCTGGCGGGGGGTATTTAACGGATCCGAGTGGACGTAGTAGATCGAGATGGTGGCGCCGCTGGGCCGGAGGGTGGCGACGGGGGTGTTGCCCAGCCAGACGGTTTCTTCGAGCAGGGCGCCGGTGGCATCGTATTCGCCCAGGAGGTGGCCGGCTTCGTCGTAGGCGTTGAGGACGGTGCCGTTGACGCCGCCGGAGATTTTGATCCGTTGGCCGAGGGCGTTGTAGAGGAAATAGTCAAATTGACTCCCGACGCCCCGGCGTCGCACGACGTTCCTGGACTCAGTGTTCCTTGTTGGCTTTCACTTCTTTCAAAGTTGCCTCGATTCCTTGCAGGCACTCGCTCCTAAGATGCGCCAGTTGTGCGGGAGGAGCCGCGCTCAATGAGCTTTTCAGACGTTGAACGTAGCTTTCAACGCCGCCGGGTAATTCACTATCCCAGCCGAAGGTGCACACTGTTGTAGGTGGCTTCCACCATAATTCCCGGACCAAGGGCAGCATTTCGTACGGGGCTTTAAGAAGGGCTTCACTGAGCGCATCTTCGAGTTCCTCGCGCCCACCGGCGTCGGTTCCCGGATAGAGCGCTCGCGCAACATCGATCCAGTCGGGTCGAGCCGTCGCAACACCGGGAAGGACCGAAGACGTCCACGCTCCCGATTGGTCCAACTGGACAACGGTCTCGCTGGGGCCCTGAGCTTTCACCAGGGCGAGTACTTCCTGCGGCGTGGCGGCCTTCGAGTGAGCGGTGCGGGAAGCGGTATGTGAGGTATCCGCGAAAGCGCACGTCAGGGCCAGTGCCCAGGTGATGAAAATGACTCTCAAGTATGTCAAAGGGAAATCCTCTACCGTAGCCCGGGAGCCGCTGGCGTGTAGCCAGGTAAATCGCGGGCGAATGGGACGATGACCGCTGGAGGGGTCACCACGTAAAGTGTTGAATCCGGCTCGGAATCGATGAGGTCATTGAGCCTCTGGATATCGGAGGGGAGGCCGGTGACACAACCTTCTGAACAGAATCTCGGACCGGTCGAGGGACCAAATGGATTTGCGCAACTATGCGAGCGAATGAGTTTGCGGCCCTTATCAGATGATCCCTTGCACGGCTCCAGTGCTCTGCCGTTTGGTTTTGTGGTGGGCGTGTTCGTCCATTTCCAACAGCCCAGTGGGATGGGCCCCTTGTTTTGTTTCCACTGACACGACGGATTGTTTTTGCATTGCTCTCCACCGCCATTGTTGCCTGACGCGACTGGAAGGGTGACGGGTGTATGGCCGGGATCATCCGGTTCGCAATGAATGGCCGCCGCCCCGTTGACAAAAGCGAGCGTACACGTCGCGAGGCCGGAATTATCGACCGAGTTGATCGAGTTGCCGGCCGCATAGGCGTATGTGTTCATGCCGCCGTTTAATCCGATCGGATCGCTCTCAATGTACCGTCCGGTAGCCGGATCGAAGTCTCTGAAATAGTTGTACTGCAGACCTGCCTCTCCATCAAAAACCTGACCCGGGAAGCGCAGGTTGTAGGCGAAGGGGCCTGCGCCTGAGGGGTTGGGGTTGGCGGCATCCGTGCCGAAGGGGTCGGCGTTCCAGGTCCACATCACCGTATTGTCGCTCGGGCGGGTGACCTCGCGAGGCGGCCTGGATAACCGAGATGAGAATCAGCAGCTCCTACCGAATGGTCATTTGGGAGAGTAAGTCAGCCGCCTTCGAGTATCCGCCTTCGGCCGATCTTTCAAACCATCTGCGAGCCTCGGCTTCGTTTCGCGGCACTCCCTCTCCCTTCCAGTATCGCAAGCCCGTGTAGTACTCCGCCGGTGCGGCAGGATCGCGGGCACTTTCACCTTCAGGACCAGCACGTCTGTACCAAGCAACAGCCTGCTGATCGTCTTTTCTCACCCCCCATCCGAACGCATAGAAATCCCCGAGTAGGGCCTGCGCTTTTGAATCACCCAGATCCGCGAGCAACTTCAATCGCTCGTGCGCTTGCGCGTAGTCGCTGACCATGAGTGCAGCGGCCGCTTGGTTAAATACGTGATTCCTCCACAATACAGCGGCAAGGCCGACTATGACGACTGCTGCGATTGTGGCTGCTGAGAAGAGAAGTTTTCTGGCAATTTTAGTCACGGGACCACGTTTAGCATGTTTTCACCCAGGTCCTGCAAAAGCAGACTGTTGACTTGTTGATACTGCTTCATTACATCTGGATCAAATTTGTAGGCCGTAATGCAGCCTTTTGACTGCTCGCCAGGATGAAACTCAAAGCCGCATCGTGCGCCAATGAAAGGAAGGCCACATTTCCATCCGGGTATTTTTGGGTTCGGTTCGAGTCGCCAGAAATTTCTACCAGCGTGTTCGGGGCGATCGTCTTTGTTCATCTTGTACTGCCCCGGGGGAATGGGTCCGTAATCTGTGTTGGCAACACAGGCAGCGCTCGGATTGTTCTCACATCTACGTACTCCGGACCATAAATTCGACGGACCAACGACAGCTTTTGCCGAACCGTCATTTGAGGTGCATGTCATGGTATGTTGCGAAATCGAGTATGTGCATTTTGCGAGTCCGGCTGGATCCGCGTATTCCATAGGGCTTGAGTCCACGTAACCATACGTCCCTACACTGATCGTTACTCCAAAAGGATCGCTCTGTAGGTACCGTCCAATCGCGGGGTCGAAATCCCTGAAGTAGTTCTGGTGCAGTCCCGCTTGCCCGTCGAAGACTTGGCCCGGAAATCGGAGGTTATAGGCGAAGGTGCCCGCTCCGGCCGGGTTGGGGTTCGCGGCGTCCGTCCCTAAGGGATCGGCGTTCCAGGTCCACATCGGGGTATTGTCGCTCGGGCGGGTGACCTGGCGGGGGGTATTTAACGGATCGGTGTGGACGTAGTAGATCGAGACCGTCGCTCCGCTCGGTCGCAGGGTGGCGATGGGGGTATCCCCCAGCCAGACGGTTTCTTCGATCAGCGCGCCGGTGCCGTCGTATTCACCGAGCAAGTGGCCGGCTTCGTCGTAGGCGTACAGGACCGTGCCGTTCACGCCGCCGGAGATTTGGATCCGTTGGCCGAGGGCGCTGTAGAGGGTGGTTTCGGTGCTCGAGCCATTTGCCAGCGTCTGCAGACGCCCGGCGTTGTTGTAGGTGGCGGTGACGGTCGAGTAGCCGGTGGTGTTGCCGGCCGCGTCATACGCGTACGTGCGGGCTAGGGCGCCGGTGATGCCGGCAGCCAAGCACGCCAAGGCGATTGCAGCCATTCTCTCCGCCATCCGCGAGCTCATGAACCCACCCCGCGCCGAAGCGTCGGGGGATAGGGTTCACCGCCGATCTGGAGGAGAAGTCGTAACGTTTGACCTTAGGAGTATTTTGCGATCCAACTCTGTTGTTGATCGGTCAGGCGCTCCGAGGAAAATGTAACGCCCCAGCGACCATCAGATTCTCCACCGCGCACAGATATATCACCACGAGTTACTTTGAACGCGCGCTTGCCGCCTTCAATGATTCCCGTCTTTGCGAGCGCTTGGAGCATCGCATCCGCATCCTGCGGATAGCACGTAATCTCCCGAAGGTGACCGAGATAGAACGAGATTGAAATCTCGGCTGGCTGACCCTCGCAACTGCTGCCGATCACTGCGATCGTCTTCTCGCTGTAAGGCGGTCGAGTATCCCCCGTCGGGAGAGTCGTCTCGTGCACTACACGAACTGCCGTCTTCGGGACCCCCAGCTTTGCGATGACGGCTGATTCATCCATGCCTGCGATAAGCCCATTTACGAGGGGCGTAGGGGGCCCGGAGCAAGCCCCCACAAGGCCGGCAATGAACGCAGCGGTCACTAGCCGACTCAACGTGGTGGCCAACATAGTGATGTCCCTCCCAGCCCTGACAGTTGGCAATTCTGAAGCTTCTGCCGGCATCGATCGCGGCACGGTCGTTTTGGATTGCCACATTGGGCTTCCTGGATCCCAACCGCATTGTTGTTGGAGTCCATATCAAACTCGTTCAATGCCTCCCCGTCATCGAGGTTTTGAACTTCATGGTTGACGCCCACTGCCCGGGCACAATCGACACCCGCGAGGCGTGCCATCTTGCAAGACCACGTGCAGTGCCTAAACGCATCCTGAGGGCCGTTGTGTGCCCCGGGGATCCTGGATTCGCGGGCTTCCTGAAATGCGTATTGCTGCGCCACTGCTGCGGCTACAAGGCAGCCCGCAGGTGTGCCGAATAAGTCGTGGAAAAACTCATTTGCACCCGGAAGCGATGCAAAGTTACCTTCAGCATCTACCAACATGGTTGGTCGGCTACGCACGTAAACGTAGGTATTGAGCCCTCCTAGCAGTCCTTCTCCATCACTCTCAGAGTACCGACCAACCGCCGGGTCAAAGTTGCGCGTCTCGTTGTCGTGTGATCGCCCCGATGCAGGCCGTCGTACCCGGCGAGGATTTCGCCAGTGCATTCGTGGACTTGGAAGCGCTCGAGCCGGTAGCAACTGTGCCGTTCCTGGCGTTGGACCCGGGTGCGAGTCTTGGCTTAGCGGCGGTTGCCGTCAAGGAGGGATTGAACAGAAGGCGGCGCGCGGGGGCGCGCCTCGGAGGGAGTCAGCGCGGGGCGTAACCGGCCTCGGCGAGTGCGCGGCGGATGATCTCGCCGGCATCGCGCATCCGATAGGCCTCCTGATCACAGGTGGCATTGGCGCGGTATTCGCTGAAGCAGATGCGCTTTAGGAACTGGGCAAATTCCCACGCCTGCTCATCAAGGAGAGTGACGGTGATCTCGAGGGTTTTCATTCTCATTCTGCCGCTTCAGTCGATCTCGATCTGACGCCGCAGCGTGTTGATGAGCGTCTCGATCCGGTGTGCCAGCCGCACCTCATCGATCGTGCGTGCCAGCTCGAGCGCGCCGTAGAGCTGCGCCAGGCGCCACTCGAGCCGCTGATGGCGATCTGCGCCGATGGCGGTGGTCAGGACGTGTTGGGTTCTGGCTGAGAGGACAGCGACGATCTGATCGAGGCAGAGGTCACGCATCGGCGTCCTCGGGATCGGAGAGTTGATCATCGGCAACTAAAGCGGCGAGCAACGCGTTCGCATCGCGTGCGTGCCGGTGTTGCCGGGAGACCGCTACCGAGCGCTCCGCCGGGTGCGTGAGCGTATGGATCTCCTTCAGCTTCACGATCGTGACGTGGGTGTAAATCTCGGTCGTGGTGAGCTGCGCGTGGCCCAGGATCGCCTGGATGAAGCGGATGTCGGCGCCGTTTTCCAACATCTGCGTGGCCATGGCATGGCGGAACAGATGGCAGGCGCCGCGCTCGATCCCGGCCGCACGCAGGTACTTCTTCACCAGGTCGGTGAGTCGGTTCTTGCTGAAGGGCTCGCCGAACTCGTGCAGGAACAACACGCCCGGATCCGGCTCCAGCACCAACTCAGGCCGCACCTCCTCGAGGTAGCGCCCGATCCAGTGGATGGCCCGCGAGCCGAGTGGCACATACCGATCCTTGCGTCCCTTGCCCTCGCGCACCGCGAGCGTGCCGTTCTTCAGATCCACATCGTAGAGTCCGAGTTGGATCAACTCAGTACGACGGATGCCGCTCGAGTACAGGGTTTCCAGGATGGCCCGATCCCGCAGGGCCTTGGGGTCGAGGTTTCCGTGCTCATCCATGCGTTGCGTGAGCGCCATCACCTGTTCGACCTGCTCACGCGAGAGGATGTGCGCGGGCAGGCGTCGATGCACGCGCGGCAACTCCAACTCAGACGCCGGATTGCCCAGGATGTGGTTCTCGCGCGCGAGCCACTTGAAGAACACCCGCAACGGGATCAGTCGCTGCATCTGCGTGGCAAAGGACAGCGGCTCGCCGTTGTCCTTGCGGTAGTGATACAGGAAGCGCCGGTAGCGCTCCAAGACCGGCCGGGTGACCTCCTGCGGGGTGCGGATGGTGCGCTCCTCAGCCCAGCGGATAAAGCGCCGTAGGCCGTCCGAGCGGATCTGCAGGGTGCGCG
>Ga0105237_10002929_pt1 | contig 20666 bp, 17 predicted proteins | sample KBSC24metaG_FD_81520 | JGI IMG/M metagenome (GOLD analysis project Ga0105237, IMG submission 81520) | Corn rhizosphere microbial communities from Kellogg Biological Station, Michigan, USA - KBS C2-4 metaG | ecosystem: Host-associated > Plants > Roots > Rhizosphere > Soil | place: Michigan, USA... | reverse complement strand
CTTTCGCATCTGGCCCATGACAGGCAAAGCAGACCGATTCGAAAACAGCCTGCCCTTGCGTCACAACCGTCGGATCGTAAGCCGTCGTCTGATCCGCTGCTGCAGTTGTTGCGGTCGGCAGTACTGTGGCGACTGCTGTCGCCGAAGCTGTCGGCAGTGCTGCTGATACTTTGATCTGCGATGGGGAAGAAGGAATCAGCAGCGCAAGCACAACTGCAAAACAGATCAGCAACGCCAGGGCAGGCAGGAACGGTGGTATTTGCGACTCAGGTACGCGCTGACTCATGAACTTGGTCCCCATGATGAAGAATACACTGCCATTATGCGAGCAAGCGGCTCGACATCAGTAGTGAAGGATGTCACAAAAAGACGTGACATCTGTTCCTTATCTCTTGAGACCAGTTCCACTACTATGAGGACAAAGTAGACATGCACAAGAAAATGAGGGGAACATGCAGCGTCGTGAATTCTTGAAGCTACTAGGCATAGGTGTTGGAACCGCAGGCATCGCCGGGATTGTGCATCCCACCCGCGCACAGGACATGACCGACATGCCGATGCCGACGGTAGAACCTACTCAGGGTGTTGACTGGGTGGCGATGAATGAGCATCACAAGGCGGGCGTGACCACCTTCCTCAACAATATCGGACAAGACCCACATTACTGGCCTGAGGAGCTTCAGCCGACGCTCGATAACGGCATCAAAGTGTTCGAGATTCATTGTCAGGAAACGACGTGGGACACGGGCGGCGGAAGTCCGGTCGATGTGCTGACCTACAACGGGCGTATCCCCGGCCCAACGATCCACGTCGATGAAGGCGATCAACTGCGCTTCAATGTTCACAACGAGATGAGCCAGCCGACCGTGATCCACTGGCACGGCCTGCTCATCCCCAACAAGATGGACGGTGTGCCCTTCATCACCCAAGACCCGATCATGCCAGGGGAGACCTTCACTTATGAGTTTCCGGCGCGCAACCCCGGCTCGCATATGTATCACTCGCACATCAACGCGGTCGAGCAGGTGACCAAAGGGATGCTCGGCGCGTTCCTGATCACGCCGAAGGACAAAAGCCGCGAACCGGTCGTGCAGGGCGATTACGTGCTGACCCTGAATGACTCGACGCTCGGCTTCACGCTCAACGGCAAGCAGTTCCCGTACACCCAGCCGATTGTCGCTAAGCTCGGTGACAAGATTCGCGTTCGCTACATGAACGAAGGGCTGATGATCCACCCAATGCACCTGCACGGGATGCCGCAGTTGGTCTTTGCGAAGGATGGCTACAACCTGCCGACGCCCTACATGGCAGATACTGTGCTGGTCGCTCCCGGCGAGCGCTATGATGTGCTGATCGACTGCACTGAGCCGGGAGCATGGGCATATCACTGCCACATCCTCAATCATGCCGAAGGGCAGATGGGCATGTTCGGGATGGTGACGGCACTGGTCGTGAATGAATGATGGAAGGGAAGCTCGCTTCAATCAAGCGAGCTTCCCTTCAGAAGTTAAGGAAAGGAAAGCTCATGTTCAAGCATATTCTCATTCCACTCGATGGTTCGCTCCTAGCGAAGAAAGCGCTCGACGTCGCAACGCGAATGCTTGACTCTAGCTGCGAAATCACGCTCGTCACTGCTGTAGAGGACTCGGAAATTCTGAACTATCCGGGCAGCCCAATGAGCCTCAATCCGGAGTACTATCCGACACTGGAGGCGCTGGAAAGCAACGGGAAGCGTTATCTTGAGGAAGTTGCCGATTCATTGCGGAAGCAGGGGTATCGTGTGAACGTAGTCGTTGAGGTGGGTGACGCTGCCGACTGCGTGATTCACACAGCATTCAAACGAGAAGTTGAGGCAATCGTGATGAGCACACATGGACGCTCGGGGGTCAGCCGCCTACTGTTCGGCAGTGTGACCGGCCGCGTCCTCAGACGGGCGACGTGCCCGGTGCTAGTTGTGCCCAGCCAGGAAACACAGCATAAGCAGGAGCAGAAACTCGCCGAAATGAATTTTGGCTGAGCATGGATTACTGCTCTGGTATATCTTCAGGCGGCGGCACGACTTCGTCGATGTTATGTTTCACAGCATACGCCGCCGCCTCCGCTCGGTTCGAAACCCCGATCTTCGCCAGCACGCTGCTGACGTAATTGCGCACCGTACCTTCCCCCAAATATAGCTTGACCGCGATTTGCCGGTTTGTCAGGCCATGCGCAACCAGCGAAAGCACCGATAACTCCTGCTGCGTGAGTTCACTGAAAGCAGCCGCCCGCTGACTCTGATCAGCCTTGCGCATCTCGCTGAAAACTGTCGCCGTCAGCGCCGGATCGAGGATATTTTCGCCCCGGCTGACACGCTCGACCGCCTGCACCAGATCATTATCGCCGATCCGCTTCAGCACGTACCCGGACGCGCCGGCGCGAATCGCCGCAAACAGCAGCTCATCTTCAGCATAAGTTGTCAGCACGATCACTCGGCAGCCTTCGACATTGGCGACAATCTGACGGCAGGCTTCAATCCCCGAAATCCCCGGCATTCGAATGTCCAGAACGGCGACGTCCGGTTTCCACTCCTGCGCCTTGCGCACCGCCTCTTCACCTGTACCCGCTTCCGCAACGACATGGAAGTTCTCGTGATGTTCCAGCAACGCTTTTAATCCGGCGCGCACCACCGAATGATCGTCCGCAATCAAAATCTGCACAGGTGAGGTCATACCCCCCATCCGTTCTTCAATCGGTTCGATTCGAGTTACAATAGCATCCATACAGTTTAATCGAGGATAGTGTCGATGGCGAGTAACGAAGCTCCTCAAAAAGAGGTGACAATCGTCCTTGCTACGCTCAAAGACATTGCCGAAGCGGTGGTTGGCGCGGCGGAAGCGGGAACGCTGCGGCAGGTCTTTCAGCAGATCGCCTACGTCGCGCAGCAGTTGGTTCATTCACGCTACGCGGCGCTCGGCATCCCTGCCGAAAATGGGACGCTGATGTATTTCGAAGTGGCGGGACTGGAGCCGGATAAGATCAAGCGGATTGCCCATCCGCCGATTGGACGCGGCTTGCTCGGTGTGATCATGCATGACCGTGAAATTCTGCGGCTGGAGCACATGAGTGAGCATCCGCGCAGCGTCGGCTTTCCAGAGAATCATCCGTATATGGATCGGCTGCTCGGCGTGCCCGTGCAAGCCGGTGAGCAGTTGTTTGGCATGTTATATTTGACTGACCGACTCGATGATCAGCCGTTCACGCAGGAAGACCAATGGCTGGTCGAGTCGCTGGCGGGCTACGCAGCACTAGCGATTGCCGGATCGCAGTTGAGCGAGCAGCATGGTCGCTTAATGCTTTTGGAAGAACGCGAGCGCGTCGGCATGGAACTGCACGACGGCATCATACAATCGCTCTATGCGATTGGGATGCAGCTTCAACTGCTCAAGCTCTCCAAACCAGAAGTCGGCGAAGAGCTGTTGAAAGCGACGCGCAGCCTCGACGCCGTGATCGAGGACATTCGACACTACATCCTTAACCTGAAAGTCGCCAACTACGAGCAGCAGACAACACGCGCCTGTCTTAATGACGTGATTGCGAGGCTGCATGTGCCGCCTTCGCTCAAGATTGAGGTCAACGCGCCGGATCGACAGCCGCCGTTCGCGCCGCCCGTCGTCGAAGCGGTCTGCCAGATCGCCTACGAAGCCATCAGCAACATCATCCGCCATGCGCAAGCGACCGAAGCTCTTGTCGAAGCGACCGAAAACGCAACGCACTTCCGAATGATGATCCGCGACAATGGCAGCGGCTTCACCCCAGATACGACTTCGGAGCATGAGGGACTTGGGCTGCGTAACATGATGCAGCGCGCCCGCATTTACGGTGGCTCAATGACTTTTGAGAGTTCGCCGGGGCAAGGGACACGTCTCATCCTCGAACTTCCTCTTTAGCGCTCTGGTGCTAATAGCGGCGATTTTGCTGCACATGACATTTGTCATTGCTTATCCAGTACCATCGTTTGCGGAGCGTGGTTTACGATTCTCCATAAGAGTTATAAGGAGAATCGGCTATGCTGCACGATACGAAAGTTCAAGACTATATGAGTACTCCTCTGGTTGCTGTTGAGACAACGACTCCCATTCGTGTCGCTCAGCAGTTGATGGAGGATCAGCGCATTCGCCATCTGCCCGTCGTGAAGGACTTTAAGCTAGTCGGTATTCTCAGCAGTGGCGATCTTCGTCGCGCCGGGCCGTCCATCATTTCCACGCTGAGCATTTGGGAAGTCGCACGCTTGTGGGAAGAAATCACGGTCGAACAAGTAATGAGCCATCATGTGATTCGCGTTCGGCCTGATAACCTTGTAACGTACGCCGTTCAGTTGATGATGGCCTACCATTTCAACAGCTTACCTGTGGTTGACATCGATGATCGTCCGATTGGCATCCTGACAGAGGAAGATATTTTTCGGCTGGTCGTCGATGCATCAAAGGAGGAGCAATCGATCTCCGCTCTTCCGACAGAACATGTACCCTCTGCCGTAATTGCCTAGTTAGTGGATGATAGAGAGTACTGATTCCCTAAAATCCCCGCACGAACTGCCTCAACCCCAACACATTTGCTCATCCTTTGTGAAGGGGTATGAAACATGAAAGGAACGTCGGTCATGCTCGAAAACATTCAGGTTCAGGAATGCATGACGCACCCCGCCATCATGGTTATGCCAACGATGTCGCTTCGCGCTGCACAACAGCTTATGCACGACTGCCATATTCGGCATTTACCCGTTGTGAAGGACAAACATTTGGTGGGTATATTGAGTAGTGGAGATATCCGCCGTGCGATGCCCTCCGATGCAACATCGCTCAGCATCTGGGAGATTCGTGCCCTCTGGGACAAAGTGACTGTTGCGGACGCGATGACAAGCTACATCGAGACCGTGAAGCCAGAATCCTCTATTCTGGAAGCGGTACGGCTGATGTCTGAGAATCGTTTTAATAGTCTGCCAGTGGTGGACGATCTCGGTCAGCTCGTGGGAATTTTGACAGAAGTCGATATTTTCCTGCTCTTGCTTAGGGTTTCTGATGCTAATCCTATCAAGCCTGCCGTCTCAGCGGAAAAGCAGGCGGCGACCTCACCATGAACGTCTGTGATGTTATGACTGCTCATCCAATGACGATAGCGTCAGAGGCCACGTTGTCTGAGGCGATCGCGATCATGCGTGACGTTGGATGTCATCATCTACCCGTGATCAGCAGCCAAAAGCATCTGATCGGCATCCTCAGTATGCACGACAGCGAACAAGCGCTAGGTGAATCGCTCGAAAAGTCCGGCCCGATTGTCAATTTGAAGTTGGCTGATTCAGTGCCCGTTTCGCTGGTGATGACGCCTGCGCCGATCATTGTCGAACCCGACGCTCCAGCCTATGAAGCCGCCCGCCTGATGCTGGAGCACTTCATCGGCTGCCTCCCCGTAATGCGTGGTGAAACCCTCGTCGGTATTGTGACCCGCTCTGATCTGCTGATGGCATTTATGGCGCTGAGCAAGCGCTCACTTCGCCAACCTTATCCATGACATTTATCACCCACACGGATGATCAACGACACTACAGCGAAAACCCCCTTTCAAGGACAATGAAACCAGTTCAAGCAAACGAAGCAACTAGAGAGAGGGAGACACAAACATGAACGCCGTCAAGACTGGAAGTCGTTCGACAGAAGTCACCACGTCATCCGACCGGGGTAACGTCCTGAATTACCTGACCTACCGCCTCTCAGCAGCAATGTGGGCACGAGTGTTATTACTCTGGTTCGTCCTTGCTGTTGGAGCCCTTCTTGTGGGCGGAGCAGCTTTAACGCTGGGCCGGTCTGTTCAGGACAATATTCGCAACGAACTGGCATCTCAGCAAATTACTTTTTCGGCAGCAGACAAGCTTTCCGATGAGGAAAAGCAGTTACCCGGTATGGTCGAGAATGCTGGGCTTCCGCTCACAACGGGTAACCAAGCGCAAGCTTACGCGGGGTTAATGGCACTGCACTTGCAGGAGGCAGCCGATGGAGCGGGCTATCCGGGTGCGTCCTACGCGACGTTGGGTGGAATCCAGCGGGACTTGAAAGCAAAATTGGATGCAGCCACAAAATCTGGTGACAAAGCCGCAGCGGATCAAGCACAGACTGATTTAACGACAGTCACAAATCTCCGCAACACGATGTTGACGGGAAGCAATCTGCGGGGCAACCTTCTCTCCGCCTACGGCTGGGACAACGTTGCCACCGGGATAACAGCAGCAGGTGTGGGTGTTTTAGCGCTGGCAGTTGTGTTCCTCGTACTCTTCGTCTATGAATGGCGACGAGGCCACCTACCAGCCACCGAAGCGTGATTTCTGATCGGCGCAGTAGTAGCTCAAGCAGCGCCCGGATCAACAACTGAATAGCCTTCAAGGCAAGAAAGCGCCTCCACAGTGGGGCGCTTTCTTATTTGCGGCAATTGCTGCAGCGCTGACTGCATTTCCGTTTGGATAGCGCACCAAACGCACTTTACTTTCAGGGTTAAGAAGAAAAGAAGTGCTAAGTCTCCAGTACTCCCGTGATGTTCATCACTACTGGAGATCGTAGCTCAGGGGTACGCTAAGGCTATATCATCAACTCGACTGGAGACAATTCATGGATAGGCAGTTACGAAATATTAGCCCGGAGCAGGCAGCAGAGATAATCGGCTCCGGTCAGCGCGTCTTTCTCACCGGAAATTGCTCGACGCCACAAGCGTTTCTCAATGCACTGCGTCAGCGCTATCAGGAGCTAGAGAACGTCGAGCTTGTCCAAGTTCTTGACCTCGGTCCCGGCGACTATGTAACGCCGGAAATGGCCGACCACGTTCGTATCAACAGTCTGTTTGTCAGCAGTAATATACGCAAGGCGGTGAATGAAGGCCTGGCGGATTTTACGCCGATCTTTCTCTCGGAAATTCCTGGCCTGTTTCGGTCGGGACGTATGGCTCTTGATGTCGCGGTGATTCACGTCAGCCCGCCGGATGAGCATGGCTATTGCTCCTATGGGGTCGAAGTGGGCGTAACTAAAAGCGCAGCTGAGAGTGCAAAAGTCGTCATCGCAGAGGTCAATCCGCAGATGCCACGCACCCTCGGAGACAGCTTTATTCACATCAGTCAAATTGATTATTTTGTCGATGTGAACTACCCACTGCCGGAGATTCACTCTGAACCTCCATCCGAAGTCCAGGAGAGGATCGCGGCTTACGTCGCCGAGTTGATTCCTGACGGCGCGACGCTCCAGACTGGCATCGGCGGCATCCCGGACGCAGTTCTGTGCCATTTGAAGGATCACAAAGACCTCGGCATCCACACCGAACTCTTTTCCAACGGCGTGATGCAGATGATTGAGGCTGGCGTCATCACCAATGCTGCGAAATCGATTCACGCAGGCAAAGTCATCGCCGGGTTTGTGCTGGGAACAAAAGCACTCTACGACTACATTGACGATAATCCAATTTTCGAGTTGCATCCGACAGAATACGTCAACGACCCATTCATCATCGCGCAGAATGAGCACATGGTTTCGATCAACTCAGCGCTTGAGGTTGATCTCACAGGTCAGGTGTGCGCCGACAGTCTTGGCACACGGTTTTACTCCGGCGTCGGCGGTCAGCTTGATTTCGTGCGGGGCGCATCACGGAGCAAAGGCGGCAAAGCGATCATCGCCCTGCCAAGCACCGTTCAGTCGGGAATGGTCAACCGCATCGTTTCGACTCTCAAACCCGGCGCAGGCGTCACAACGACTCGCAATGATGTGCATTACGTTGTCACCGAATATGGTGTGGCTGATCTGTACGGACGCACCATTGCCGAGCGCGCTCAAGCGCTAATCAGTATTGCACATCCGAACTTTCGTGAGAAATTGCTGGAATTTGCCCATGATCAGCACTATCTCGCACCGCAGTTTTCTTTGGCTTAGTCATGCTGGAACATAGTGACGAAAATAAAAAGAGGCGGGGATTTCCCCCGCCTCTTTTGTTACATTCTGTTTTGGCTCTTAACCCTTGAGCGCTGCATGAGCCGCCGCCAGCCGCGCGACCGGCACGCGGAACGGTGAGCAACTTACGTAGTTCAATCCAGCGCGGTGGCAGAAAGCGATGCTGTTCGGCTCGCCGCCATGTTCTCCACAGATGCCGACCTCAAGCTCTGGACGTACTTTGCGCCCGCGCTCGACCGCCAGCTTGATCAGATAGCCGACGCCTTCCTCGTCCAGAATCTGGAAGGGATTGCTCGGCAGCAGGCCGCGCTCGACGTAATCGAGCAGGAATTTGCCTTCGGCGTCGTCGCGGCTGATGCCGTAGGTTGTCTGCGTCAGGTCGTTCGTGCCGAACGAGAAGAATTCCGAATATTCCGCCATTTTGTCGGCGATGATGGCCGCACGGGGCAGTTCAATCATCGTGCCGATCTTGTAGACAACCGTCTCGCCGGTGCGCGTCATGACTTCAGTGGCGACCTTCTCGATCAGTTCGCGCATGATCTTGACTTCGTTCTCATGATTGGTCACGGCGACCATGATCTCCGGGTGAACCTGTATGCCTTCTTTCTGAAGCTGGCAGGCAGCCTCGAAGATCGCGCGCACCTGCATCGCCGTGAGCGCCGGACGCTCAATACCGAGGCGGCAGCCGCGCAGACCGAGCATCGGGTTGAATTCCTTCAAACCCTCAACCGCGTGCATCAGTTCCTCGACGCGGGTCAGTTCATTGGGGCGATCCCCCATCAGGCGCAGGCCAGCGGCGCGCAGCGCCAATTGTTCGTGATCCGGCATGAATTCGTGCAGCGGCGGATCGAGCAGGCGAATAATCACCGGCTGCCCATCCATCGCCTTGAAGATGCCGTAGAAATCGTCGTGCTGGAAGACGAGCAGCTTCTCCAGATTGCGGGTTTCTTCCTCGCTGCCAGCTTCAGACAGGATCATCGCCTGAACAATCGGCAGACGTTCTTCCTGGAAGAACATATGCTCGGTGCGGCACAGACCGACGCCCTCTGCGCCATACTCACGGGCACGGCGCGCATCGACCGGATAATCGGCGTTGGCATAGACGCCGAGTCTGCGGAATGTGTCTGCCCAACTGAGCAGCTTGATCAGATAGGTTTCCTTGCTGAAGTTTGGCTCAATCCGCTCGATTTCGCCGACGAAGACTTCGCCCGTCGAGCCATCGACCGAGAGCGTGTCACCCTCACGAACGGTCAGATCGCCAACAGTAAGGACGCGATTGCGCACGTCGATATTGAGGGCTTCCGCGCCGCAGACACAGGGCACACCGAACTGCCGCGCGACAACGGCTGCGTGGCTGGTCGCGCCGCCGTGACTGGTCAGGATACCGCTCGATGCTAACATGCCGTGAACGTCGTCCGGCTTGGTTTCCGGGCGCACCATGATGACGGCGCGTTTCGCTTTGCCCCATTTTTCAGCCAGATCAGCATCAAAAGCGGCGACACCGACGGCTGCACCAGGCGACGCATTGACGCCTGTTCCAATCAAACGCCCATTTTTCTTGGCGGCAGCTTTAGCCAAATCGTCGAACTGCGGGTGCAGCAGTTGGATGACGTTCTGCGGTGTCACGCGCAGCACGGCTTCTTCGCGATTGATGACTTCTTCCTGCGCCATCTCGACGGCGATACGAACCGCCGCGCGCGCGGTGCGTTTGCCGTCGCGGGTTTGCAGCATCCACAGCTTGCCGCGCTCAATCGTGAATTCCACGTCCTGCATGTTGCGATAGTGATGTTCCAGCTTGCTGGCAATATCGACGAACTGCTCGTAAACCGCCGGGTTCTCTTTCTCCAGACCAGCAATCGGCACGGGCGTGCGAATCCCGGCCACCACGTCCTCACCCTGAGCATTCATCAGGAAATCGCCAAACAGCTTCTTCTCGCCGGTCGCCGGGTTGCGCGTGAAAGCGACGCCTGTGCCCGATCCTTCGCCCATGTTGCCGAAGACCATCGTCTGGATGTTGACCGCCGTGCCGAGATCATGCGGGATGTTGGCGGCATTGCGATAATCGATGGCGCGCTTGCCGTTCCACGATTTGAATACCGCTTCAACCGCCAGTTCAAGCTGGTGATAGGGGTCTTGCGAGAATTCTTCGCCCGCCTCGGCACGATAGATGATCTTGAACTCGGCTGTGATCTCCTTCCAGTCGTCGGCGTTCAGTTCCACATCGGATTTCACGCCACGCGCCCGTTTGACGCTCGTCAGGTATTCCTCAAACGGTTCATCAGCGATGCCCATGACAACTGAACCGAACATCTGCACCAGGCGACGGTAAGCGTCGTAAACGAAGCGCTCGTCGCCTGTCAGCTTGACCATACTTTCGGCGATGGTATCGTTCATACCCAGATTGAGTACGGTGTCCATCATTCCGGGCATCGAGAATTTCGCGCCGGAGCGTACCGATACCAGCAGCGGGTTTTCAACATCGTTGAATTTCTTGCCCGCTTTTTTCTCGACTTCCTTGAGCGCTTCTAGTACCTGATCCCACATATTTTCGGGGAATTTGCCACCATTTGCGAGGTAAGCGTTGCAGGCTTCAGTGGTGATCGTCAGGCCGGGTGGCACGGGAACACCAGCACGGGTCATGTCAAACAGACCAGAACCCTTGCCGCCGAGCAGCGCCCGAACTTTGTCCCACGAGCCGCCCAGCGATTCTTCCACCTGTTCGACTTCATCGAACAGGAAGACCCAACGTTTTGACACAAGCGTTTGTTGACTGCGTTTCTTGGGTGGTACGACTGCGACCGCCATGAGCTTTGCTCCTCTTGCTAACAAATGCGCGGCAATTGCTCGCCGCTCAACATATCCAGAATTCGCGTTGCACCAATCGCACTTTTGAGCGTGACGAGACCGTCGTCTCCCTCGGAGACGACTCCGATCTGCCGCGCCTGATCGCCTAAAATGAGTAGTGTTTGTTCCAGTTCGTAGGGTGGGATAAACAGAACAAAGCGGCCTTCGTTGGCGACGTAAAGGGGATCGAGTCCCAGTATTTCGCACGCGCCGCGCACATCTTCGTTGACAGGAACAGCCTTTTCGTCAATATGGATTCGGACTTGCGCCGCCTGAGCGATCTCCACCAGCGCGCTCGCCAATCCGCCGCGCGTCAAGTCACGCAGGCAGTGGATGCGCACTCCTTCATCAAGAAGCGCCAACACAGGTGCCGCCAGTGGCACGCAGTCGCTTTCGATCTGGCTCTCAAATTCCAGACCTTCGCGCACCGCCATGACCGCCATCCCATGCCGACCAATATCGCCGCTAAGGATCACTATGTCGCCCGGACGTACACTACGTGGAGCGACGGTCAGGTTATGCTCGATCACGCCAATGCCCGCCGTGTTGATATACAACCCATCGCCCTTGCCCTGATCGACCACTTTGGTATCGCCCGTGACGATCTGGACATGCGCTGTGTCGGCGGCGCGGCGCATCGACTCGACGACACGCTGAAGCGTTTCGAGCGGCAAGCCTTCTTCGAGGATGAAGCCCACGCTCAGATAGAGCGGACGAGCGCCACACATCGCCAGATCATTCACTGTCCCGTTGACGGCCAGTGTACCGATGTCGCCACCGGGAAAGAACAGCGGACGCACAACAAACGAATCGGTCGTGAAAGCCAGTTGGGTTCCTTTAACGTTCAGTGTCGCGCCGTCGTGTTGTGCCGCCAGGATCGGATTGTTGAAGGCGGGCAAAAAGATCGAATCGAGCAGGCGGTGCATGATCGTGCCACCGCTGCCATGTGCCATTTGCACTGTAGCAGTAGACGTGATCGGAACGGGACAGGAAAGCGCGAAATCAGACATGAGCCACCTGCGCACGGCGATAACGGTAGTAGGCGGCACACGCGCCTTCGGACGAGACCATCGTCGCGCCGAGCGGATGCTCCGGCGTGCAGAGCGTCCCGAAAGCTGGGCATTCAAATGGTTTACGCTTGCCTTGCAGCACCTCGCCACTGACGCAGTCGCTGCTTTCTTCGGCTGTGCAGCCTTGCAGATCAAAGCGGCGCTCGGCGTCGAAGGCGGCGTAAGCGGCGCGCAGACCGAGGCCACTCTGAGGGATTTCGCCCAGACCGCGCCATTTGCGCGGCACGACCTCGAACATTTCCAGAACCAATTGCTGCGCCGGTCGATTGCCCCAGCGACGCACACAGCGCGCATACTGATTCTCGACATCCGCGCGTCCGCTTTCCAACTGGCAGACAGTCATATAGACGCCCTGCATGATGTCGAGCGGCTCGAAGCCGGTTACCACGAAGGGCACATGATATTTAGCCGCGAGCGGGTAATAGTCTTCATAGCCGACCACCGCGCAGACATGCCCGGCAGCCAGAAATCCCTGCACCTGGTTGTCCGGCGACCCCAAGATTGCTTCAATCGCCGGAGGGACAAGAACGTGCGAGACTAAAATACTGAAATTATCGACGTGCTGCTGCGCCGCCTGATAGACTGCCATTGCGTTGGCGGGCGCAGTCGTTTCAAACCCAACGGCGAAGAACACCACCTGCTTATCCGGGTTGGCCTGCGCCAGCTTGAGTGCATCCATCGGTGAGTAGACCATCCGTACATCGCCGCCGCGCGATTTGGCTGCGAGCAAATCGCTATGTGAGCCGGGGACGCGCAGCATATCGCCGAATGAGGTGAAAATGACCTCAGGCCGACCGGCGATCTCAATCGCTTTGTCGATCAATTCAATCGGCGTGACGCAGACCGGACAGCCCGGCCCGTGCATCAAATGGATTTGCTCCGGCAGCAGTTCATCCACGCCATATTTGACAATCGCGTGAGTCTGCCCGCCGCAGATTTCCATGATCGTCCACTCGCGGGTGGTGATTTGTGCGATGGCGCGGGCGAAACGACGCACAGCTTCAGCATCGCGATATTCGTCGATATACTTCATGGTGCGTTTCCCATTGGATAGCTGGTTAGTGCGCGCATATATTGGGCGCGCTCGAAGGCGGTCGGGTCTGCGCAGTGGATTTGACTGAGCGCGCCGCGCATCTGCCCGACTGTCTCGTACTCGTACATATCCATCCAGGTGAGAAGCTCACGCTCGACCGTTTCCAAATACTCGATCCCGTGCTTGAGCAGCGCCGAGGCCATCATCGTTACGTTCGCGCCTGCAAGGATCAGCTTCACCGCATCCTCGCCATGATGCACGCCGCTGGTCGCCGCAAAATCGACGCTGACACGTCCGTAGAGGATGGCGATCCAGCGCAGCGGCAGGCGAATATCCTGTGCGGTGCTGAGTAGTACGTTCGGATGCACTTCGAGCGTTTCGAGGTCGATGTCCGGCTGATAGAAGCGGTTGAACAGCACCAGCCCACGTGCGCCGACCGTGCTGAAACGTCTTGCCATATTCGCCATATTGCTAAAGTACGGACTGAGCTTGACAGCAACTGGAATCTGCACGGCTGCGCAGACTGTAGACACAACCGCCAGATCACTTTGTTCAACATCTGAGCCGGGCTTATCCATATCGGTGGAGAAGGTGTAAAGATTGAGTTCGAGTGCATCTGCGCCCGCCTGCTCAATCTCACGGGCAAATTTCGCCCAACTTCCCGGTGATGCACCGTTCAAACTGGCAATGATGGGAATGTCCACTGCCTGCTTCGCCAGACGAATGTGTTCCAGATAGCCCTGCGAGTCGGTACGGAATTCCCAGGGTTCAGGGGCGTAGCTCAAAGCTTCGGCGTGGCTGTCGAGGTGTTCGGTCAGACGATAATAAAGCGCCAGCCGTTCCTGACGAAGCTGCTCCTCAAACAGGGAATAGAGAACAACTGCCCCCGCGCCAGCTTCTTCCAGACGCTTAATGTTGTCGATTTTCTCGCTCAGCGGTGATGCTGACGCCACCAGCGGGGAACGCAGCTTTAAGCCGAGATAGGTCGTTTCGAGATTCACGTTAATGCTCCTTCCTGCTGCTCGTCCCGCGCGAGGCGAGATATTCGTAAAGCGCCCAGCGGGTGTTCACATCCTGCTGCGCTTCCTCGAACAGAACGGCAGCGGCTTCCGGCTTACTCATTTCGAGCATTCGGAAACGATTTTCCATGTGCAGATAGTCTTTGAGCGGCAGCTTGGGCGCGCGCGAGTCGAGGGTGAGCGGGTTTTCGCCTCCGGTGTTCCGTTCCGGGTTATAGCGGTAGAGAAGCCATTGCCCGCTGTCCACAGCCGCTTTCTGATCTTTGAGACCCTTGCCCATGTCGATGCCATGCGCGATGCAGTGGGCGTAGGCGATGATCAGCGACGGGCCGTCGTAGGCTTCCGCTTCGATGAAGGCGCGCAGGGTTTGCTCATCTTTCGCGCCCATCGCCACCCGCGCGACGTAGACGTTGCCGTAACTCATGGCGATCAGGCCGAGGTCTTTCTTGGCAGTGGTCTTGCCGCTCGCGGCAAACTTGGCGACAGCAGCGCGCGGCGTCGATTTCGAGGCTTGCCCACCCGTGTTGGAGTAAACTTCGGTATCCAGCACGAGAATGTTGACGTTGCGACCGCTCGCCAGCACGTGATCCAGACCACCGAAGCCAATGTCATACGCCCAGCCATCGCCGCCGACGATCCACACGTCACGCTTCACCAGCGCATCCGCCAGTTCGATCAGGCGGCGTGCTTCTGGCGTATCGATCCGTGCCAGAGTTTGTTTGAGTGCGGCGACACGCTCGCGTTGAGCATAGATTCCAGCTTCATCGCGCTGATCCGCACCGAGCAGAGCGTTCGCCAGTTCGCCGCCGATGTCCTCAGCCAGTAGTTGCACCAGTTCACGCGCCTGCTCCGCCTGTTTGTCGAGCGCGATCCGCATCCCGTAGCCGAACTCGGCGTTGTCTTCGAACAGCGAGTTCGCCCACGCGGGGCCGCGTCCCTGCGCGTTCAGCGTGTAAGGTGTCGTCGGCAGGTTGCCGCCATAGATCGAGGAGCAGCCCGTCGCGTTGGCGATCAGGGTGCGGTCACCGAACAACTGCGTGATCAGCTTGATGTAGGGCGTTTCGCCGCAGCCGGAGCAAGCCCCGGAGAACTCGAACAGCGGCTGCTGCACCTGCTGCTGACGCACGCTGTTGATCTTGATCTTGCTGCGATCCGTTTCCGGCAGCTTGAGGAAATACTCCCAGTTGACGCGCTCCTGCTCGCGGAGCGGTGGCTGCGGCTGCAAATTGAGAGCCTTCAGGTTGAGCACCGACTTATTTTTCGCCGGGCAGACATCAACGCAGATACCGCAGCCTGTGCAGTCCTCCGGCGATACCTGAATGGTGTACTGCATATCTTTCCATTCGGTATCGCGGGCGGGCACAGCTTTGAAGCTCGCCGGAGCATCCACCAGCGCCGCGCCGTCGTAAGCCTTGATGCGAATGACGGCGTGCGGGCAGACCAACGCACATTTGCCGCACTGGATACAGATTTCGGGATCCCAGACCGGGATTTCGACGGCAAGGTTGCGCTTCTCATACTGTGATGTGCCGCTTGGATACGTGCCGTCAATTGGCAGTGCGCTGACAGGGATGCTATCGCCTTGATGGGCGATCATCCTGCCGAGCACGCCGCGCACAAACGGCGGCGCATCGAAAGGCACAGGCGAAATGAGCGGCTGCGTGCTGGTCACGCGCGCCGGGACGCGCACCTCGAACAGATTGCCGAGCGTGTCGTCCACCGCCTTGAGGTTCATGGCGACGACTTCCTCGCCCTTCTTGGCGTAGGTTTTCTCAATCGAGTGTTTAATGGCGCTAATCGCTTCGCTGCGCGGCAGCACGCCGGAAATCGCAAAGAAGCAGACCTGCATCACCGTGTTGATCCGTCCACCCATGCCGCTGGCTTTAGCGACTTTGGAAGCGTCGATGATGAAGAAGCGCAGGTGCTTGGCGATCATCTGCTCCTGAACACGCTGCGGCAGGTGATCCCAGGCTTCGGTGTGGTCATAGGTCGTGTTGAGCAGGAAAACGCCTTCGGGTGCGGCTTCGTTGAGGATGTCGTAGCGCTCCAGAAATCCAGATTGATGGCAGGCGACGAAGTTGGCTTTCTCGATCAGATAAGGCGCGCGGATCGGCTTAGGGCCAAAGCGCAAGTGCGAAATGGTCATCGAGCCGGATTTCTTCGAGTCGATGACGAAATAGCCCTGCGCGTAATTCGGCGTATTTTCGCCAATGATCTTGATCGAGTTCTTGTTCGCGCCGACCGTGCCATCCGAGCCAAGCCCATAGAAGACCGCGCGCACGGTATCGTCCGGCTCAATCGAGAAATCAGGGGCGTAGTCGAGACTGCTGCCGCTCACGTCATCGTTGATGCCGATGGTGAAGTGATTTTTCGGCTGCTCTTGCAGCAGATTATCGAACACGGCCTTGACCATTGCTGGCGTGAACTCTTTGGACGACAGTCCATAGCGCCCGCCGACAATCGTCGGGCAGCAGCGCCATTCTTCGTGGATCGCCGTAACGCAGTCGAGGTAGAGCGGTTCACCTGTGCTGCCCGGTTCTTTGGTGCGGTCAAGCACGGCAATCCCGTTGACCGTCAGCGGGATCGCTTCAATAAACGCTTTGGCAAGGAATGGACGGAAAAGGCGCACCTTGAGCACACCCACACGCTCGCCATGTGCATTCAGATAATCGACGGTTTCCTGCACCGTCTCGCAGCCCGACCCCATCAGCACAAGGATGCGATCCGCATCCGGCGCGCCGTAGTATTCGTAGAGGCGATACTGCCGCCCTGTGATCTGCGCGAACTTGTCCATTGCTTGCTGGACAATCGTGGGGCAGGCCGCATAGAACGGGTTGACCGTCTCGCGCGCTTGAAAGAAGGTATCGGGATTGTGCGCAGTACCGCGTACGACCGGATGCTCCGGCGAGAGTGCGCGGTGGTGATGTGCAGCGATCAACTCATCGTCGATCATGGCGCGCAGGTCGTCGTCACTGAGCAGTTCAATCTTGTTGATTTCGTGCGAGGTGCGGAAGCCGTCAAAAAAGTGCATGAAAGGCACGCGCGATTTCAAGGTTGCTGCTTGTGCGATCACGGCGAAATCGTGGGCTTCCTGCACCGATGCCGAGGCTAGCAGCGCCCATCCGGTTGGGCGAACCGCCATCACATCGCTATGGTCGCCGAAGATTGACAGCGCCTGGGTCGCCAAACTGCGCGCCGCGACATGAAAGACAGCGGGCGTCAATTCACCGGCGATCTTGTACATATTCGGGATCATCAAGAGTAAGCCCTGCGAAGCCGTAAAGGTCGTCGTCAACGACCCGGCTTGCAGCGCGCCGTGTACGGCTCCGGCTGCTCCTGCTTCGCTCTGCATCTCGACGACTTTCGGGATGGTGCCCCACAGATTCGGTTTCTCCGCCGCTGCCCATTCATCTGACCATTCGCCCATCATCGAGGACGGCGTGATCGGGTAAATCGCAATCACCTCGCTCAGTTTGTAAGCAACACGCGCGACGGCTTCATTGCCGTCTATTGTCGTGTAAGTACGTTCACGAATCATACAATTCTCCTAAATCCCCTATCGCGTCGAGGTACTCAAAGACGCGCTGCGCTTCGGCTTCATCGACCTTGCTCAAGGCAAAACCGACATGGACAATCACGTAATCGCCAACCTGCGCTTCCGGCACGTAGGCGAGGCTGACTTCTTTGGTCACACCGCTAAAGCTCACTTTGCCAGTGCGATTGAGATCTTCGCCGTTAATGCTGATCACTTTGCCCGGAACTGCCAGACACATCGCTCATTCCCCTCGTCGCTGCCATGATTTGTCCCAACGCGATCCCTCCATCATTAGAAGGGATTTGCTGCTGCCAGTATGGTCGAAAACCCGCCCTGCGAAGCTGTTTGATGGCACGATCCAAAAGTGTCCGATTCTGGAAACAGCCCCCGCTCAGGGCGACGACTGGCTCGCCAACCTGCTCCGCGACTGCTACGATGATCGCCGCCAATGTATTGTGAAACTTCGCTGATGTGACAGCAGGATCATGTTCATCCAGCAGCGCCGCTATCATCGGTTTCCATTCGATCATGCGCCTACACGACCTGTCATCACCAGTGACAGATGTAATCTCAAAGGGATACCATTCGTCGGTTTTTACTCGACGCTGCGCATATTCCAGCGCCATCGCCGCCTGACCTTCAAAGCTGCACCGTTGGCGCAAGCCGACGAGCGCGGCTACAGCGTCGAACAGCCGCCCAACGCTCGATGTGAGCGGCGCGTTGATCCCCTGTTTCAGCGCTCTAAGCAGGAGGCGTAGTTCAGGTTCGGTGAAATCCAGCCGATCACAGGGAAGATTCTCGCCGTACAGCGCATATAGCAACCCCAGTGCGCTGCGCCGAGGCTCGCGTGCAGCTAAATCGCCACCCGGCAAACGAAATGGACAAAGTGACGCAGCACGAGTAAATCCCTGTTCAGTAATCTGAAGAAACTCGCCGCCCCAGATCGTGCCGTCAGAACCGTAGCCTGTACCGTCCCATGCTACGCCGAGAACAGGGGCATCAAGTTGGCGCTCCGCCATGCACGAGAGGACATGCGCGTAATGATGCTGCACCTTCACAATCTTCAATCCAGATTCTTCCGCGTAGTGTGTTGAGGCATAGTCGGGGTGTAAATCGCAGGCAATCGTTGATGGACGCAACTCGTACAACGTTTGAAAATCCACCAGTGTTCGCTTGAAATTCTCATTGGCAGCCAGATTTTCTACATCGCCGAGATGCTGACTTAGAAAGATATTGTCGTCATGCGCGACAGCAACCGTATTCTTCTGCTGCGCTCCTACGGCGATGATGTCATCCACTACTGCATTGATATGAATAGGGGTTGGTACATAGCCACGCGCGCGACGAAGTAAAACGGGTTCGTGCTCAAAAACAAATGCCACCGAGTCATCCAATGGGCGCGCAATCGGGCGGTTGTGGGTCAGGAAGAGGTCAGCAATTGCACTCAGCTTCGCCAGCGCCTCGTTGTCATCAATCACAATCGGCTCATCGGAGACATTGCCACTGGTAACAACAATTGGGAAACCCAGTTCCTCCAGCAGCAGATGATGCAGCGGCGTGTACGGTAACATCACGCCGAGATAGGGATTGTCCGGCGCAACCTGAGGCGCGATTTCTGCGCCATCTTGATAGGGCAGCAGCACAATCGGCGCTGCTGCCGATTCCAGCAATCCCCATTCGGCATCATTGACCGTACAGGCTGAAGCGATCTGGGTCGGGGTTGGAAACATCAACGCGAATGGCTTCTCGTACCGTCCTTTGCGTTGGCGTAACAGCCGAATCGCTTCGGGATTACGTGCATCAGCCAATAATTGGTAACCACCTAACCCCTTGAGCGCGATGATTTGACCCTGGCGAATTGCGGCAGCAGCTTCAAGAAGGGCCTCCCAGCGAATCGATAGTGTTTTGCCACTTCGTCCGCTCAGACGAACCTGCGGCCCGCAGTGTGGACAGGCAGTCGGCTGGGCATGAAAGCGGCGATTGAGTGGGTCTTCATATTCGGCACGACAACGTGCGCACATCGTGAACCCGCTCATGGTGGTGTTCGCCCGGTCATAGGGCAAAGCGTGAATGATGCTGAAGCGCGGCCCACAGTGAGTGCAGTTCGTGAAAGGGTAGTGATAATGTCGGTCGGCAGGATCGTGAATCTCGCGCAGACAGTCCGGGCAGGTCGCAAGGTCTGGCAGAATCAGAGCGCTTTTGGCTCCCTCATGGCTGCTTTGGCGGATCTCAAAGGTGCTTTCGCCCAGTGGACTTACGTCGTGACAGTCGAGGTGCTGAATCGCAGCATGGCGCGGGAGTTCATCTTGCAGCCGAGTTATGAACGTGTCGAGGCGGAGCGGTGGCGCTTCAATCTCGATAATTGCGCCCTGAGGAGAATTCGCAACCCACCCCGCGACATTCAGATCATGAGCAAGTCGATAGACAAAAGGACGAAAACCTACGCCCTGGACAACGCCGCTCACGGAAACATGCCGACGCTCCATGACTGTTTATTCGGTTTCTGCGATGATCTCCACGAGTTCGAGATCATGCGCCTCATCGACCTCGTGAACCGCGCCGCACACGGGGCAGATGAACATATGTCCTTCGAGATCGTCGCTGGTGATGACCTGCTCATAGCCGCAAGAGCAGATATAATCGAGATTGATGGTATCAATCTCCAGCGCAGCGCCGCCGAGCAGCGTTCCGTGCGTCGTTGCCTGGTACGCCTGACGCAGCGCATCTTCCGAGAATGCGCTGCCGCGCCGGAAATGCACCTTCGTAACCTGTTTGATGTGCGCCTGCTGGAGTTCTGGCAGTACCCCGTTAACGATCCCCTCGACAATTCCAAACTCATGCATGTTCGAACTCCTCATAAACCTGAACTTTTGCGCTCGACTCGATGATTTCCCTTACTTGATCAGCGATATTCGGCAGCCGTCGCTGAAGTTCCGGCGAAAGCTCGCAGGCGTAGTTAAACTGCGAACCGACAATCGAAATCAAAACTCCGGCGGGAACAGTGCCATACAGCGAACGCGCTGCTCCAAGCAGGGATGCTGGACTCACGTTATGGGTGAACGACCCTACTTCCTCTTGAGGTTCAACATTTTCATGTCGCACTTCGCCCGGTACTGATCCGATACAGGCATCAATGAAAACAACTAATGCGGCGGTGTGGATCGGATCGACCAGTTCTGGCATCAACTGATTGGCAATCAGCACATG
>Ga0105237_10002924_pt1 | contig 20689 bp, 13 predicted proteins | sample KBSC24metaG_FD_81520 | JGI IMG/M metagenome (GOLD analysis project Ga0105237, IMG submission 81520) | Corn rhizosphere microbial communities from Kellogg Biological Station, Michigan, USA - KBS C2-4 metaG | ecosystem: Host-associated > Plants > Roots > Rhizosphere > Soil | place: Michigan, USA... | reverse complement strand
GAGTATCTCTGCGTTCTCTGCGTTCTCTGCGTTAACGTGCTTTTATAACGCAGAGACCGCAGAGGTACGCAGAGATCGCAGAGATTGGTCGTTCAATTTAAGACTCGGCGATTAACTTCGCACCGCTGCTCTCGTGCATCAGACTGATGAACTCCTTAAGCGTCGCCGAAAGTCCCTCAGCGGAGTTGCTTTGCCAATCTCTCCGTTCATCGAGCACGCGATCCTGGATGTAACCCTCCGTGCGATGGTACAGGCGGCGCCGACCTTCGCCGTGAGTCACCGGAGTAATCGATCCGCGACGTGTGAGTGATGAAGGCGGCGCATATTCTTCAAAGCTTGATTCGCTCGCGTCTACCAGAACGTCATGGACCATCTTTGCTTCGATGAATGCGTGCAGCCCGCGTTCGTTCTCGTACGTCGCATACGCGCTCTGACCCTCAATGTAAAAGACGATCCCAGTCGTCCGATCAGGCGCTGCTGAGAGGAACGCGGCCGGCTTTTGCGCGTCAACGCGCGTGACTATGCGCCCAAACATTTCCAGCTTCTTTTCGTCATCTAACTGCGCAGGTAAGTTGGCGGTGTAATAGGCCAGCTTGATGTTCATCTTTGCCGAGGTTGCGGCAGCGAAATAAGCACGCGCGAGTTGAAAAAGTGAATCGTGATTCTCGCTGTAAATCGCGATCACGATCCGGTTCGGATGCGTGTAACGCAAGTCGAGCAATTGTCTGAGCAGGTTGTGGAGTTCAGTTTCTGATTGCAGTGCGGCAGATGCTGCTTCAGTTGAGGCTGCCCGGGCTCCGTAAAGAACGAGTAGCGCTTCATCCTCTGCCGTTGCCGTCGCTTCCTGGAGCTCTTTCAGAGCGCCCGCAAGTTTCTGGTAAACGGGCAAACGTTCGAGTGCCGCTGCTTCCCATGGTTGCTGCAAGCTGTGCCGCGTTTTGGCCAGACGATTAGTCATCTTCGCCCGTCGTGCGGCGCGTGCAATACGCCGCTCGATCTGCAACATTCGCCAGAGCGCGTTGTGCAGTTCGATTACAACCGGACTGCGACCCAGACGTTGTACGCGACGGCGAATATCCTGCAGACGTTGCACATGCGCGGCCTGGCTCGAATCATCATAAAGTTGAGTAGCACCTTTCTTAGCGCTGTGCTCGACCACGTCGACACGAAGCTGCGTGCCTTCGACGCGAACATCTGCGGTGATGCGAGTGCTTTTGGTTGGCGGACGGGAGTTGAGTTGCGTGGCGAGTGGTAAGAGCAACTCGCGTTCAACCAGGCGCTTCAATGGACGCGCACCATAACGGTTGTCATAACCGCGCCTGGCGAGGCTTTCGACTGCTGTCTTTTCAACTCGCAGAGTAACGCCGCGCAAGCGAACGCCATCACGTTGCTCGATCAGGCTCACCTCACGCTCCGCGATTTGTTCGACCTTGTCACGAGCAAGCGGAAGAAAAGGAACGATGTGATCGATGCGATTAAGAATTTCGGGGCGCAAAAAATCCTGCACGGCGCGAGTGAAGTGGTTCTGCGCAGCACGAAAATATTTGTGCTCAGCGTCGAATTCATCGCTGTGAAAGCCGAGGCGTGAACGGCGAAAGCGCTCCGCTCCGAGGTTCGAAGTCATGATCACGATCGAGTTCGAAAAGTCTGCGAGTCGCCCGCGCCCGTCTGTCAAACGTCCCTCGCCGAGTGTTTGTAACAACAAGTCGAAGAACGACTGATGCGCCTTTTCAAACTCGTCGAATAGAACTACGGAAAAAGGCTGCTCGCGCACGCGCGCCGTCAACGTACCTTCGCCGCCAGTCGCACCGCCAACCAAGCGTGTTACAGAAAGCGCGTCTGCATACTCACTCATGTCAAACCGTGCCATCCGTCCCTCGTCACCAAAGAAAAACCGCGCGAGCGATTTCGCCATCTCCGTCTTGCCGACGCCGGTAGGTCCGACGAAAAGCAGCGACGCGATCGGACGTCGCGGCCGCGTTAGGCCCGCCTTCACCCGAGCGAGTAGATCGACAATCAGACCGACGGCCTGGTCCTGACCGATCACGCGTTGTGCAAACCACGCGAACGTCTGCTCACCGTCATAGGTTGCCGTATCGTCGAGCAGAAACAGCGGCAGGCCGGTCTCCTTCGCAAATGATTGAGTCACTTCGTGAGCGTCCACTGGCTCTTCCGTTTGTGCCATGGCGCGATCTTCCAGCAACCCGCGCAGGAAGCGAAGTGGGCGTCCCGGAAAAGCCGAATAACCCGCGTAACGACGGTGCAAACGATCGACAGTGTCGAGTCCAGCTTCTGTTATGACCGGCGGCTGCCGTTTACGCTCTTGTCGTTTCAACTCCTTGCGATTGCCCGTAGTACGTGGACGCGGATAGTTCGCGGCGTATTGCGTGAGAATGCTTCGGCCGGCTTTGACCGACGGTTCTTCGACTGTGAATTGAAGGAACACTTTCAGGAGCGCCGGATCTTCGCGTTCGATGAGTGATAGTTGCTCGGGTGTGCATTCAACTACGGCGAGCGCCTTGCTACTCATAAACCGTTGTCGAAAAAAACTCGCGAGTCCCTGCGCGTTGTGCTCGCTCTTGCCGGTATCCATTAGCTCGACGAGATTGCCGAAATGGATCACGGCATTCGTCTTTTCAGCTTCACGCCAGACCGCATCGCAGCGCTCTTGCCACATTCCAAAACCACTCATACCCGCGACCAATCGCGAGCCGCTCGTGGACCAGAACGGGATGGACCCGAGGCCGAATTGGCCACGTCGCCGCACGAGCTCGTTGAAGACTGCTGTTTTACCCACACCGGCTTTACCCACCAGCAGAACGCTTCGCGCAGCTTTGCCGGTCAGCGTTTCGGCAAGCCGCGCAACTGCGTCTTCCACTTCGTAAGCCGTTGGGAGTTTCTGTGTCGTGAGATCGTTGGCGGTCTGTTCAAGCGGTGACGTCTTCTTGTCTTCGCGCTGGCCGGCGGTGGCTGCGACCTGTTTCGGGCTGCGAATCGTCGCCATCGTACGAACGCGCATGACACTCAGTTCGCGCGTCCGCTCCAGCATCATTAATTCTTTGAGGTTGTTGGTCACACGACGGCGCATCAACTCCGCGCGCGCGTGTCGCTCAACCATCGAAATCTCGTCCATCCCGGCGGAAATGAGATCGTCGAGCCTGGTGCTTACGACTTCGATCCCGAGCGCGGGGATGTAAGCGATGTGCGCCTGTTCCGGATGTCGCCAATGGATGACGTCAAGACGTAAATCGACGGGCGTGCGCCACGTCAGACGTCTGACTGGCGGTTCAAGCCGTAGATTCAGTTCGACGGTTTCGATCGACGGAGGAATCGTTCGCCTGAAAAGCAGCTTCGTACTTTCCGCCTCGAGTATGCGAACACAATTTCTGACGAGCGCGCGCTTCAGTATTTCCGCGTCGTCTCCATAGCGCGACACTTCAGGGAAGAAGAGTGCTTCGGCGAGATGCACATCATCATCGAAGGTGCGCAGTATGATCGCGAGTTCGATCTCATAAGGGGGCATAATCGAGAGTAAAAAAACAATAAAGCAGCCTTAGACGCAAGGCAAGACTTCACGGATCGATCTTGGATGACATATCGACCTCCTCCAACCGAGAGGCGTTGCCTCAAAAGTCGAAAATCATTGTTGGATACAGTCAGTACCGTAACGCAGTAGCGTCGGGTCGTGCTGAGAAATTGTATGTTTGAGACCGACCCGACCCTACCGCGTTGCGGTACTCCTCCAACCGAGAGAATAATTCTTGAGTGGTGGTAATAAAGGTGATAATTAGTCCACTTATCTGATCAGGGTAATGAGGCAGTCGGGGCCTGCGCATTCACTCCACTCCAAACTTCGAGGCGCGATGATGAAAACTCACAAAATTCTGGCGCTTTTTCTCTCCTGCGTGGTGTTTTTTCAGGCGACGCGGGCTCAAAACCAGACGTCGCCAGGCTCGGCGTCCGAAGAGGCGCGTGTGGCGAGAGTCGCCGGATTGGCGCGAGTTTGGGGCGCAGTGAAGTTCTTCCACCCCTTTCTTGCTTACCGCGACGTCGACTGGGACAAGGCGTTGATCGACGCGCTTCCGAAGGTCAACGCTGCTAAAACCCCGAGGGAATACGAAGCTGCGGTGAATCAAATGCTCGCAGTGCTGAACGACAAAACCACGCGCGCCGACATTGAAGTCGAGACAAAACCCGAAACGCCCGCGACTCAGCCGGCCGCGCCTGACGCGAAACCCGTGCGCACCGAAAACAGTGTCGTCGTGATCGACGCGGCGCAGATCGCCACGACCGTCGCCAAAGACCGAACGGCGCTCAACCGTCTGCTGACAAACATCAACGAAGCTCTACCAAAGGCCACCGGCATCGTTATCGACACGCGCAGCTCGAGCAAGATGGGCGAAATAGAGTCATTCTATTTTGACACCTTCATGCGCCAGACGCTCCCGTCAATACTCGATTCAAACCTGGTGCTTGGCTCGTCGCGTTACCGCATGCACAACGGGTACGCAACCCAGACCGGCAGTGGCGCGAGTTTTTACTCATCATCCTTTATCACCGCTTCACCAAACGTCATCCAGGGAACCGCGAAAACCAGGACGCCGCCCATCGCCTTCATCATCAATGAAAACTCACCTGCCGTAACCGAGATTCTCAGCGGCTTGCAGTCGACGAATCGCGCGTTTGTCATTCAGGACGGTGAGCGAGCGCCCGAAGCAGGTGGTCGTTCGTTTACGCTCAAACTTCCGGACAACGTCGTGGTGCGAGTGCGCACGTCAGAGCTCGTCAATCCCGATGGCTCGATCGAGTTGCAACCTGACGCAATCGCGCAAAAGAGCGCGACAGAAGATGGGGCGATGAAACAAGCGCTGCAAGCCATTCAGGGAAACAAAACTGGACCAAGGCCGAATCGGACCGTTCCGCCGTTCGCATCGCAAGTGGCACAAAAGGACAAACCGTATGCAGACATGGAATTTCCGAGTGTCGAGTATCGTCTGCTTGCGCTGTTTCGATACTGGAACGTGATCAACTACTTCTATCCATACAAGAAACTGATTGGCGAATCGTGGGAGACCGTGCTGCCGCGTTACATTCCGAAATTCGAGGCGAATAAAGACGCCGCAGGTTATCAGATGACAGTTCGCGAGATGGTTGCCGAGATGCATGATTCGCACGGCGGAACGCGCAACGCGAACGCTTCGATGGAAAGGATGGGTACGTTTCAACCTGCGGTGTTCGTCGGCTACGTCGAAGCGCAGTCGGTCGTAACAAAGGTCCTTGACGATACGCTCCCGATCAAAGTCGGCGACGTCATCCTGGAGATCGACGACCAACCCGTCGAGAAGAGGCGTGCAGACCTGGCTCGTTACATCGCTTCGTCGACGCCGCAGTGGCTGGAGCGGCTGGTCCATTTCCGTTTGTTGTTTGGACAAAAGGACACCGTGGTAAAGCTGAAGGTGCGTGGCACGGACGGTCAGGGTCGCGTCGTGGAATTGCGCCGTTCGCAGTCGATAATGGATCCGAAGCTAAACGATGTCTTGAAACGATCTACGCCAATAGTTGAAGTATTGCCAAGCGGCTTTGCCTACGTCGATCTCGCACGTTTACAAGCCGGCGAGGTCGACAAGATGTTCGAGACGATCAAGAACACACCGGCCGTGATCTTCGACATGCGTGGTTATCCAAACGGCACTGCGTGGTCCATCGCACCGCGACTGACGGAAAAGAAAGACGTCGTCGCCGCGCTGTTTTCACGTCCACTCCTGGAAGCGCCAAGCATGAGCGATTCCGAATACGCAGACACGCCCGAATACTCCTTCGCGCAAAAAATTCCCGACCGCAAAGGCGACGTGTACAAAGGCAAAGTCGTGATGCTGATCAACGAAGACGCGATCAGCCAGTCGGAACACACGTGCATGTTCTTCGAAGCCGCGACCGACGTCACGTTCATCGGGACGCCGACTGCCGGTGCAAACGGCGACGTAACATTCATGGTCCTGCCCGGCAACCTGCAAGTCAGTTTCACAGGTCACAACGTTCGCCACGCCGATGGCCGGCAGTTACAGCGAGTCGGAATACAACCGACCATAAAAGTCGCGCCGACAATCCGCGGCACGATCGAAAAGCGCGACGAAATTCTCGAGCGCGCGATCAAGTTCCTATCGGAGACCTCGAAGAAGTAACTCGTTTTTCTCTGCGGTCCTCTGCGTATCTCTGCGTTCTCTGCGTTGAAACAGCACTTAACGCAGAGAACGCAGAGATACGCAGAGGACCGCAGAGCAGAGCCATGCTAAACTCTCCGACGCTTTGCCCAGACATTCGTCGAGCACTCAGGAGGTCTCCCGTGAAGAATATTTTGAGGATTACATGTGTTTTCATGTTCCTTGCCAACATAGCGATGGCGCAAGACCAGCCAACGATCGCTAAAGACTCGATCCAGATCACTGCGTTCACGTTCAATGTCTACAAGGGGAATTACGACGTTTGGAGTTGGGTGCCCACGATGAAGTTTCGCGTGAATGGTCCCATCGCCAGCGGCAGTCAACTTTACGTCGAATACACACTGCCCACAGGACCGTGGGTGAAGTTTGATTGCGACACGAACAACACCGAAAAGGGATACTGGTGGAAGACCGAATGTGGCGGCAGGCAAATTCCCGAAGAGAAGGGAAGCCTCTACACCGGCCCGGTGAGCTTCACCATCAAAATGCGCAACGAACTTCAGGGCACGGACTCAACGCTCTTCACCGGCAAGATGAAAGTCGGAAAGCATAAATCCAACGAAGCTGGTCCGAAGGCCGCAAATAAGTTTGTCTATTACGTCGATCACGATTGGAATCTTCCGATCGGCTACGTTTACCTGACGCCGAGTGACGTGCATGGCTGGAAGATGCCCGATTTTCACGTTGCGTTCTGGGTTCGCGGCGACGCTTACAAATTCGACCCGCATCTTTTTTACCAGGGGAAGGAAGTCGGCAAGAAGTTTTTAGATGGCACGGAAGTCGGCGCAGCGGGTTGCGAAGCGGAAGTCGAAAACAACACGACACATTACGTCGAGGATTCTGTTCCGCAAAAAGCGAAATGGGCGCGCGTCGAATGCGACTTCCCGAATATCAAAGGCCGCGATACAACCGGTGAGACCGACAACATCTTCGGCGAGTTGTTCACGCTCGCCAAGAATCCGGGTGAATACGAGTTCAAGCTGCTCTGGAATAACAAGCTGGCGAGATCGATCAAGTTCACCGTTCAGCCTGGAGGAAAGTTTGACAACGGCATCGCAACCAGCAACCAGCTTGGTTCGGATCGCGTGATTGTTCCAGTCACGATCATCGGCGACCAGGACGGCGTGTGGAACAAAACCGCATGGCAGACGGAAGGGTTTTACGGCAACCCGCTGAAAGGCTTTACACCCGCGCCTTAATTTTGACGGCACGGACACGCGCCATTTTGCGGTAGAATGCGCGAGATGGCGCGTGAAGAGATTGCAAACACGATAAGTCATGGGTTGGGGCTGGTGCTGGCGCTTGTTGCGCTGCCGGTGCTGGTTCTCTCCGCGATGCGCGCCGGCGACGTGCGATTCCTCATCGGCGTCAGTGTGTTTGGCGCGACGATGATCCTGCTTTACCTCGCGTCAACGCTCTACCACTCCACGACTCACGAAGCTGCGAAGGGAATGTTTCGAATGTTCGATCACACGGCGATCTTCCTGCTGATCGCCGGAACGTACACGCCGTTTGCCCTGGGCGTGTTGCGTGGCCCATGGGGCTGGTCGATGCTCGCGGCGGTTTGGACGCTGGCGATTGTCGGGATCGTCCTAAAGGTGATCGCGCGTACGCGTCACTCGCGGATCTCGATCGCGCTGTATGTCGTGATGGGCTGGATGGCGATCGTGGCAGTCAAACCGATGTTCGCGCTGATTCCGGCGCCGGGAATTCTCCTGATATTCGCCGGTGGAATTGCTTACACCGGCGGCCTCGCATTCTTCGCCGCTCAGCGGATAAGGTACAACCACTTCATCTGGCACCTGTTCGTGATCGCCGGTACGATCTGCCACTTCTTCGCCGTGCTCTGGTACGCCGCGTAGGTACACAAAAAGCACAAAAGAACACAAAAGGCACAAAAGATGATTTTCTACGCGTTTCGGTACTGACCTCATCAGTTGTGCCTTGTTGTAGGTTTACCTTGACTTGTACTGGAATGAGATTCGAGTCTCCTCGTCCAACACTAATGGCCGCACGAAGCGATATGATTTACCGCTGCGTGGTACCTCGATTCGCACCGGAAGAATGCCCGCGACTCGGCGTTGCAGATTGAAAACGTTCTGCGATGGTGTGTTTAACTGAGCCGCCTGGGTTTTCTTTGCATTATCCTCTAATCCGCGGATGGTGCCCGAGGAGAGGTTGGCGAGCCCGCGACCATCCGTAACCGTTACCGTCGCTGCCACACCGCCCACCTGAAGCGTCGTCCCCATGCGAAACGGAGTCGACGCTTGCAACTCCAAATCCTGCTGAAAATTCATGAACCCCGGCGACGCGATCGTTACTTTTACCGGCCCGGGTTGCATCCCTGAAATTACCCAGTGACCCTCTCCATCCGATCTCGTGCTCAAACTCATACCCGTTTGTGTGTTGACTGCCGTAATGGAAGCGTTCGGAACAATTGCTCCGTTAGGATCGACGACAATGCCGCCGATTTGTCCCGCCTCGAGAGTGCTGATATCGCTGCTGTTCCAGAAATTCGCTTCGTAGTCCTTGTCGTCGGCACCCTCGATCAAAATGTTCTGCGCGGCCGAAGGAAACAGCTCAGCCGCAAACGCGTTGCCGCCAAACTGTTTCACGTCGAGCCGATCGGGAAGCAGGACTTCCCACGTCAGCAAATTCACCGGAATATCAAGTCGTGGCAGACCCATGTCGTAACTTCCATTCTTTCCAAATCGCGATCCGGAACTCAGGTACACGAACGACACGGTGTAAGCCTTCGACGAGTCGAGGTTCGCGCGCAGCAGCGGAACTCGACTGCCATCAGTACCCGTCACCGGCCTCACTGGTTCGCCTTCAACTTCGGCCGTAACCAGTTGCGCGCCCGCGGGCAATTCAACCTTCAGGAACGGCTGCGCATGATTTCGCACGCGCAGTGATACTTCCGTCAGCGATCGACCTTCGACGTTCGTCAACGTCGTGACAGTCGCACGCTCAGCAACGGCCGAAAGCACGTCCGCGTCGCTGAACTCCTTCCAGTCGAGTTGCAACTTCGGCGCTTCTGTCCCGCGCCGGTTGTAGCGAAATGCTGCCTGTAATGGAGCATGCGCAAGCGATCGCGTGATCGCGCCTGCCTCGCGCAAATCCATGCGACGCAGTGCTCCCGACTCCTTCGCCGTCAGCTCCAACGCGCCGATTCCTTCGATCAGCACTTCACCCGTCTCACGTTGCGCGCCTGTGAACTCGAGCAAAGGCGCTTCGACGCTGGTTTCGCGGTTCGCGCGTTCGATGGCGATCAGGAACTGATGATTACGACGCGTCGGATCGTGAACTCGTAACGTCAACACGTTGCCAGAATCATCGTGTGACGCGAGCGTGTTTCCGGTTGCAGTGGTCAGTTCGAATCCTTTTGGCAAAGGTAATTTAAACTCGGCGGCCTCGCCCTGGATCACCGTCACATCACACAGCGCAGTCAACCTCAATTGCGAATCACCGACTGAGATCACCGACTTGATGTCTGACAGAAACCTGACTTCGCGTTGCGCGACCGGCGCCGCAACCTCTCGCGTGGTCCACCAGATACGCGTGGGCTTTCCGGGCTGGAGCGCGGCCTCGATCAAAGAACTCCCACTGGTAGTCATGCGGCTTGTAAGCAATCCCGGCTCGACGTGCACGTTCGCGTGGTTTCCCGGTATTTCCAAACTCAGGATCGCGCTGGTTGCCAGCGGCACCGGCAACACAAACGACGCACGTCCAGCTTCGATCGTCAGAGGCGCAGCAACGCCGAGAGAAACCGCAAACGGACCTGGTCCAACCAGTATCGCAGAGTGGCTTGTCCCCTCCTGCAACAACGGCAACGCAGTCCCCGATTGTTTTGCGTCGAGAACGGTCAAGCCTGTGGTCAGAGGAGTTTTCACCGGGCCTGTTTCGAGCAAAGCTCCATCGATCTCCACGGTTCCAACAAGCGTCTCTTTCTCGAGTCGGAGTTTGAAAACAGCATGCGACAAGACGAAGGGAAGAGGAACGCCGTCGGGCGTCTTCGTCTTGCGCGTGGCGAGCGCGACCAGATGGTCGTACTCGCTGAGCGAAAGAGTTACGGTGCCTTGCGAGCCTGGCGCGGGCAACGGTGCATCGAGTGTCGTATTTTTCTGTTGGCCCACGGCCACGATCGTTACAAGCAAAATCAGAAATGCTGCTTTCATCGGTCGCCTCTCTTTCTGTCACGTTGAAAGTCAAACTCAACTGCCGGGGTTTGGTTTTCGCCGGTCAACTCCGATATCAGAAAGATCGAGGGACCGAAATGTGGAAACACAACCCGCAGCGGCCGATTCCTTGCGGGTCTCGAGCCGCGTGCGGTGTCGCGAAGCTTGGCGACGAGTTGACTGGTCTCCGGAGGGGGGATGTCGCCATCAGCTTGCATTTGTTCACTCGCAGACGCGGGGTTTCCGGCGGTGAGGACTGTCGACTCTGGCGGCGCGTAGGTCGCGACGCGAAAGCCTCCCGACGCTCCGGGCACCGGCGTGACGCGGAACAATGGTGGGTGGTGCAACAGTAGATGCGATTTCGAGATCGGCAAATCGACTGCTACAAGCGAGACTCGCGCGCGACCTTTGTCGGTCCAGGACACAGCGCGATCGAGGTAGGAAATTTCGACGACGAAAGCGGGCGCCTCGACGCCGGAGCGAGTTTTTTGCAGTGGGAGTAGGAAGGAACCATCTGGCGCGCGTCCCGGTCTGATGGGACGACCTGCGACCGACGCGCTCCAGAGCACGGCGGTTGAAGGTAGGGTGAGTTTCAAAAAGTTTCGCTGGTTGTTGCGCACCGCGAATCGCGATTGGACCAGCATCTTTCCATCCGCGGCGAGCAGCGTGTTGTATTCGGCTTCTTCAATGTTGGCCATGAGCACTGCTTGCGGTGCGTAACGAGCTACATTCAACGAGAGACTTCTGTCGGACTTTCCATCTGCTGGTTGCAGTCGGAAAGCAATGAGCGAGGGCGATTGGCGACTCGAAATGAGTTGGCCCAACTCGCCGGCCTCCGCGTCGTCCATTCCGAATGGCTGGCGCGCTTTGATTTCACCGGCGCCGAGGACCTCGACGGCCACGCCGCCCGTTTCGCGCTCGGCGTTCGGAAGTCGAATCAGCGGAACGTCCATCTGGCCGTCTTTCGGCATGTGCAATTCGCCGGTTAACGTGAATCGCGCGTTCTTGTCGACGGGCTCGATGAACACGACCTTGAGCTCATTACCGGTGACGTCCCAGTCCGCCACCATCGCACCCGACACCAGATTCACCGTCAACTTTTCGGGCAGTTTTACACGAACTTCGTCCGCCAATCCCTGTACCACTTCAACCTGAACCTCGGCATTGATTTGCGTTGCGTCTTCTCCTAATCCGACCAACTGCGTGACCGAGCCGCGAAATCTGAGCGGCTGGTTTGCGCGCTCGTCGTCGACTTTTCGTCGCCATGCGAACGTCAGTGGTTCACCGCCTTTTCCATTCGCGACCCACCGACTTCCATTCGCACCTTCCGAATGCTCGAGCAACAGTCCACCCGTGATTCGCACGTCTACTTCCTGCCGCGCTACTTCGACGATCGCATGTGATATGGCTGAATTGCTGACGGGAAGATGAAGAATGTCTGTGCCTGCGACTGTCGCAACCGGAGCGACGATCTTCAGCGTCAAAATCGAGCGGCCTGTTTTCGATAACAGTAGATCTGCGCGGCCCGGACCTTTGTCGGTCGGGTTCATCACGAGGTTGACAGGACGACCGTCGAGCTGCGCATCACGGACCACCAGACCGTCGGGCATCGCAACGCGCACCCAACCGTTCTTGATGACGTCGACCGTCAGTCGCGCGACACCGATAGCGAGATCGCCGTCAACTTTCAATTCGTAGTCGATGCGACTCAGCGTCGCTTCGACGGGAGGCGCAGCGGGTTCCGGATCGGCCGGAGAAGCCGCGCGTCGCAGCGCCGCGTAGTCGCTGATTGCAAGCACGACCCAACCGTCAGATGCAGGAGTGGTGCTGGTTTGAGCTGAACCTGAGGCGACGCAGAGTGTTGCGAGTAATATCAGGCAGAGCGAGAGCCGCGACGCACGTAAACGCAGTCGGTTCATGGGAAATCTCCTTATGTAGTTTTGTGCTCGGTCCAGTGGAGATCGAGGCGTGATCTCTTTTGTAAAGCTGCCGGTGCGTATGATGCGGCGCGGTTGCCGAGGGTGGCTTTGGGAAAAAATTAGCGGCTATACTCTTAAGCGATGAGACCACGCGTGAAGATCTGCTGCATCGCCAGTGTTGCAGAAGCCTGGATGGCAATTGAGCACGGAGCCTCTGCGATCGGGCTGGTTTCGGCGATGCCGAGTGGACCAGGTCCGATTCCCGAAGATCTCATCGCGGAAATTGCCGCGATAGTTCCACCGGGCGTCAGTTCGTTTCTACTCACATGTCTTCAAGACACCACTGCAATTATCGAGCAACAACGACGATTACGAGTGAACACGATCCAGATCTGTGATCGTCTACCACCGGGCAGTCACGCGCAGTTGCGCGAAGCGTTGCCGGGTGTGTCGCTGGTCCAGGTCGTACACGTGACGGGGCCGGAATCGGTCGACGAAGCGATCGCAGTGGCTCCCCACGTCGATGCAGTGCTGTTGGACTCGGGCAATCAATCGCTCGCGATCAAAGAGCTGGGTGGAACAGGCCGCACACACGACTGGCGCTTGAGCCGTCAGATACGAGAAGCGATCGACGTGCCGATGTTTCTTGCGGGCGGACTGAACCCCGGGAATGTAGCCGCAGCCATCCGCGAGGTTCAGCCGTTTGGAATTGATGTGTGTAGTGGACTGCGGACCGAGGGAAGACTCGATCCGCAGAAGTTGAGAGACTTTTTTACTGCCACTGATTTACACGGATGAATACGGATCTGATCCGCATTCATCCGTGCGATCTGTGGTTCAGAATGTAAACTTCACCGCCAACTGCACCTGTCGCGGATCGCCCACGCCTTGCCGCAGGAACCCGTCAAAGTTGAATAGTCCCGGCCCGACGAGTGGGTTGATGTTGTTGGTGTTGTTGAAGGTATTGAACATCTCGACGACCGGAATGATCGCGAAACGTTCGCCGAGCTTGAACGGCCTCTGAATGCGCCAGTCAAACGAGAAATACTCGTTGTCTTTGCGCGCGGTGTTGCGATTCGTCGCCGTGCGAGCTCCCGGCGTGATCGGTTGAGCACTTCGTGCCTGCACGCGGAAGTTTCCTTCAAGTCCCCAACCCATTTGAACAAATGTAAAGAAGTTGAACTTGTGACGGATGTCGCGATCCGAGTACGCATAGTCAAGACTGAGGTTCAACGGATCAAAAGACCGATCGGTAAATGGATCGCGTTCGTTTGAATCGTCATCCTTATCCCTCGAAACCACGTAGTTCCACTCAAACTGATATCGTTTGCTGAACCGCTTTCTCATACCTACCGTAAACCCGTCGAACACTGATCTACCGACGGCGCTGGTTACAAACACATCGCCGAATCCCGGAAACAGTCCCACTCGATTGAGATTGATGAAGCGTGTTAAGTGAACACCCTTCGAGTGGGTGAAGTCGAAATACATCGACAAATCCTCAGCAAGCTGTTGCTCGAATTGCACGTTGGCCGTGTAGATCCTGGGGTTTGCATAGTCTTTGCTAAACACGCGGATCGACGCGAACGACGGAAGACCGCCGAGCGGCGGCACATTTACGATGTTGGGCCACACTGGCAAGGCCTGACCGTTGCTACAGCCAAAGGCAGATCCGCATGCGATACCGAACTGCTGCACGCCGTTGTCAGTGATCGAACCAACCTGCGACAACATGTTCTGGCGGCCGTAGAACATACCCGCGTGCGCTCGCAGCACTGACTTGCCCTGGTTGGATATGTCCCAGGAAAACCCGAGGCGTGGCTGAAATTCTTTCTTAGCACTATGCAACGTACCGTCCGAAGGAAACAGTGGATTCGACAGCAGCGAAGCGTAGACGGTTTGACTGGGTGGTACCACCGGCTCAGGGAAGATCTGGGCCTCCCAGCGCAAGCCATAGCTCAGAGTGAAGTTTGGTCTGATCTGCCATTTGTCCTGAGCGAATAAACCGAGGTCTTCGTTTTTTATATTGGATGCACCTGGCGGTGGAGCACCTGAAATCCCCGTTGGTATCCCGTTCTGCAAATAAAGGAGCAGTGGTGGTACGCCACCTATACTGCTTCCGGCGGGGCATGCTTGATTAAACGGCGCGGCTGGTGTGATCCACCCGGTAAAAGTGCCGCCAGCCGTGAAACACTGGGCGGCACTCGGTCCAAAGCCATTGGCAGCGGCCGTTGATGCATAACGCAGAAACCCGGTGGTGCTGCTGAAGATATAACGACCGGTAAAGAAACCACGGAACACCTGATCGTTGAGGGTGTGCAGCCACTCGCCACCGAATTTGAAGTTGTGGTCGCCCTTAACAATCGAGAAGTTGTCTTTGACGTGCGTTCGCCAAAGCAGTTCATCGACGTTTGGTTCGAGGAAGAACGGAAAACCAAACCTGAAAGCATCGTTAGTCGCTCCAATCCCTATGGCGGTGTCTGCCGGAACATTTGATGCGACTGCCGCTCGAGGCCTGAGTTCACGACTGTAAGAGAAGTGCGCCTCGTTCAGTGTTGTCGGCGAAAACGTCGTGAACATATTCGCTCGTATCACGTTGATCTTCGATGGACCTTCAGTGCCGTTAGCGGAATTTCCGTAAAAAGGAACGTCGAACGTCTGGTTTTCATTCTTCGAGTGGTCGAAGTTATACGACACCGAAAGGTGGTTTGCATTGTTTAGGTCGAAGTCGACTCTGGAGAAGAACGCCTGATTGTTGATCTTGTGAACGACCGGCAATCCTTCCTCCTGCTGGCGAGTTGTGCTGATGAAATTGATCAAGGCAAGTCTCTGGCAGTCGACATTGTTGCTGATCGCATTTTCATTTGCGCCGATCGTCGGCGTAGTAATCCCACAGGGGGTCCCGATCGGTTCGCTCAGATTGGCGCGCTCGAGATTTTCTCTGATGCCCTCGAACGCGAGGAAGTAAAACGCCTTGTCTTGCTTGAATGGACCACCGATCGTGGCGCCGTACTGTTCGCGATGGAAACCTTCGAGCGGTTTGCCGTCCGAAGTGTTTGCGGCCAGCGCTTCGAGACGTTGGAAATAGAATGCGCTGCCGTGAATATCGTTGGTGCCTGACTTTGTGATCACGTTGATCACACCGCCTGCGGTGCGTCCAAACTCCGCGCTCGCGCCGGTTGCGACGACCTGAAACTCTTTCACTGCCTCCAGCGTGATGTCGATCGCGGCGCGTTGTCCGCCAAGTTGCTCGCCGAAGAAGCCGTTGTTGTAATCGCCTCCATCAAGACTCACGTTGTTGAAGATTCCACGCTGGCCCGCGAAGTTGATCTCATCGCCGTCCGGACCCTGCGTGATGCTTACGTTTGGAGTGAGTGTTAGTAGATCTTCAAACTTTCGACCGAGAATTGGCGTGGTGCTGACAACAGTCTCGTTGAGCGTTGTGCTGGCCTCGGTCTTTACAGTGTCAACCGTTGGCGTCGTCGTAACCGTGACAGTTTCTGCGACGGAAGAAATTTTCAAAGAGAAGGGAATGGTTAGCGCCTGCCCGACTGTCAGTGCAGTTCTTTCAAGTATCGTGGTAGCGAAGCCCTGCTTGGAAACAGTGACGGAATAGTTAGCCGGCTGAAGTGCGAGCGCTACAAATCGCCCTTCTTCGTCCGTTGTCACGTTTCTCAAAGCATTGGTATCGAGGTTTTTGATTTCGACGTTAGCGCCGGGAACAACGGCGCCATTGGCGTCGATGACGGTGCCTTGAATCGTTCCGGTAGTGATCTGAGTTTGCGCAAAAACCGAAGGGGCGATTAGCAGCAGAAGAACAATGCTGAATGTAAAAAACTGGATCCGGGGGAAACTGGCAAGAACGGGGGTCCGCATAAAGTTCTCCTATGTCATAGGGTTTGATTTCGTTCAGATTGGCTCAGGGATGCTCAAATTGGAGGCCATCTTAGTTAGACCTTAATACGCGTGTCAACGAAACTTTTTCTCTGCGGCCCTCTGCGTATCTCTGTGCACTCTGCGTTTAGAAACCTCTTTAACGCAGAGAACGCAGAGATACGCAGAGGGCCGCAGAGAGTTGTTGCGAATATACACTGAGTGAGGCATCATTCAGTGCTGGTTGAGATGCGTTCTGCACGTTCGCTAAACAATGTTCGCGCCGCCGTCGGCGATAAACGCGAAGCAATCCTGCGCGCGGCTATAAGTGTGTTTGCTCATAACGGTTACTTCAATTCCAAAGTTGCCGATATCGCGCGCGAGGCGGGCGTCGCGGACGGCACTGTCTACCTCTACTTCAAAAGCAAAGAAGACATACTCCACTCGATTTTCGATCGCAGCGTTGAAGACGCACTCGACGCAGCGAGAAAACAGATCAAAGAAGTCGCAGATCCACGAAAGAGATTGCGACAAATTGCATTTCTGCATCTCGAGCGACTCGGCGCTGACAGAGATCTTGCAGTCGTGTTTCAGGTGGAGCTGCGCGGCTCGACAAAATTCATGGAAGAGTTTTCAGCCGCGGGTTTTGCAGAATACCTCGAACTGATTCGCTCAACCTTTGAAGAAGGACAACGCGCAGGCCTCTTTCGCGCTGATCTGAACGCCAAAGTCGTGGCGAAGATCCTTTTCGGCGCGCTCGACGAAATGGCCACGAACTGGATCCTTTCGAAACGTCGTTACAAGCTCGCGCCGATGGCGGATCAGGTGCTCGACATTTTTCTGAACGGAGTGAAGGCGTCGTGAATCGCACCGCTGAATACGTCGACGTACAATCGAGCGCTCCCGTTCACAGGGCTGCTGCGCCTGGCGAACCATTGACACTCGTCGACGTCTTCACCGAAGTCACTCGCAAACACAAACGACCGGACACGTTGAATTACAAGAGCGGCGGCCGCTGGATTCCGATGTCGTCCGACGAGATGCTCGAGCGCGCCACAAACATCGCGGCTGGACTCCATGCAATCGGCGTGAAGCCCGGCGATCGCGTCGCACTGCTTTCGGAGAGTCGAGTTGAATGGACCTTGACCGATGCGGGCTCGATCTTCGCCGGCACGATCGACGTTCCGATTTATCCCACGCTGACGCCTCCGCAGGTGCGCTACATCCTCAACGATTCCGGCGCCGGAGTTCTTTTCGTCGAGAATCGTCAGAAGTTTGACGAACTCAAAGAGGCGTTAGGCGAGTGTCCTGAAGTCAAGCACGTCATCTTCTTTGAACCCGACGGAGTTACGCCCGCGGACGGATTAACGCTTGCGCAACTCGAAGAGAACGGGCGTGAGCTCGAACGGCGCGAACCCGGCCGCATCGCACGTTTGTCAGCGCAAATCAAACCGGACGATCTCGCAACCATCATCTACACTTCAGGCACCACGGGCGAGCCGAAAGGCGTGATGCTCACTCATGCAAATCTGGTTTCGAATCTGATCGATTCGTCAGGTCATCTTAATTTTGGCGAACACGACCTCGCGTTGTCGGTGCTGCCGTTGTCTCACGTCTTTGAGCGACAGGCGATGTACATGTATCTGCACCAGGGCATGGCTGTTTACTTTGCGGAGTCGTTGCAGACGATTGGTCCAAACTTGCGCGAAGTGCGTCCGACGGTGCTGGTGGGTGTGCCGCGCATCTTCGAAAAGATCTACGCGCGGATTCGCGAGCGTGCTGCGGAAGCGGGCAAGCTGAGCGCCGCTCTGCTGGCGTGGTCGGTTTCGGTCGCGCGTGAATACGCGGAGTATTCGATCGCTCACAAGCCGGTTCCAGCGTTGCTCAAGCTAAAACACTGGATCGCATCGAAGCTCGTGTTTTCGAAATGGAAAGCCGCGTTTGGCGGACGAATGCGTATCCTCGTGTCGGGCGGCGCCGCTCTGCCGGAGGATCTCTCGTACATCTACATCGGCGCGGGCATTCCGATCGTCCAGGGTTATGGACTGACAGAGACGTCGCCTGTCATCACGACGAGTCGAATTGAAAGCAATCGCGTCGGGACGGTCGGCACGGCGATTCCGAACGTCGACATACGCATTGCTGAAGACGGCGAGATCGAAGTGCGTGGTCCAAACGTGATGCGCGGGTATTACAACAAACCCGAAGCGACGCAGGCAGTCTTCACGAGTGACGGATGGTTCAAGACTGGCGACATCGGCACGCTCGACGCGGACGGTTTTCTGCGCATAACCGATCGGAAGAAAGAGTTGTTCAAGACTTCGGGCGGCAAATACATTTCGCCGCAACCGATCGAACAGGCGATCAAGGGATCGCGGTTTGTGAATCAGGTTGTGTTGATCGGAGCGGAGCGCAAGTTTCCGGCGGCGCTGATCGTGCCGGTGTGGGAACAGCTCGAGTCGTACTGCAAGTTGAAAGGGATTGAGGTCAAGAGTCGCAGCGAACTGTGCCGCCACCCGCGGATCATCGATCTATTGGAGCGACAGATCGCGGCCCTGACTCCGAATCTTGCGAAGTACGAGCGCATCAAGAAGATCGCGCTGCTCGAAAACGAGTTCACGATTGAAGGCGGCGAACTAACGCCCACGCTGAAAGTAAAGCGAAGAGTTATCGATGAGAAATATAGGGATGTGATTGAGAAGATTTATGCCGCAGATGAACGCGGATAACGCGGATCTGATCCGCGTTCATCTGCGAAAATCAGTGGCTTATTTTCATCTTTCTCAGGATCCGGTCCGCCACTTCTTGACCCGCGTCTCGCAGCAATTGCTCTCGATACAGTCCTGACACGCGACCGGGATTAATAATCACAGGGCTTTTCCGATTCGAGTTCAGATAAGCGCGTCCGGTAAGTACGACCTTCGCCGTCATCGGCTCCAGCAGCAAAAAGTCGAGCTGAACGTCCTCGTGGTTGTTGCTCATGTTGTCGAACGTCAGACTGAGCAGCACAACGTAAGTCTTCTTCGCCGACTTCGCTTTCTCGATTGCCTCGCCACGCGTCATATCGCGTTCAGCTACGTCGACATCCGCCGTAGACCTTGTGCGGAGACGGTCGCCACAGGCTCGCCGCGCCACTTCGTAGTAGTACAACGGAATATTTGTGTACATGGAATTCCGCTCACTCGCCACCAGAAACACGAGCTCCGCTTCCTCTTTCTTCTTTGCTACGGGCGACGGTTCGGGAGTCGGCGTCGGAACGGGTGCCGCGGCAGGAGGAGGTTTCACCTGCCGGCGTCCGGACTGGGCCTGAACGGACACCGCGATGAACAGAAGACACAAGACACCAATGACAAGATTGCGAATCATGATCGTCTTACTTTAATGAGGCGGTCCGGCAGATTGTATCACTCATCCTGAGAATCGAAGAGCGATTTGCTACACTCGCATGCGATGGGAATTCAGAAGCCGGAACGTCTCGTAATCACTGGTGTTCGCGACCAGGCGCCGATCATCCGTTCGTTCGATCTTCGCCCGCGAGACGCGGCGCACGCGCTGGATTTCACTCCGGGGCAAGTCGGAATCCTGCGAGTCGATTCGGAACCTCCAGCCTACTTCGCGTTTGCAAGCGCGCCTGACGACGCGGATCTCGAAGTGCTTGTAAAGCAAAAAGCGGGATGCAGCAGTGTGATCTACGAGATGAAACCAGGCGACGAGATCGAGTTACTCGACGTTGTCGGTCACGGGTTCCGGCTCGACGAAATGAAAGGTCGCGATCTGGTTTTTGTCGCGATGGGGACAGGCGTCGCGCCGTTACGGTCGGCGTTGCGCCATGTGTTGAAACGGAAAGACGAGTTCGGACAGCTCGTGGTGCTCTACGGCGCGCGCACACCGGAAGATTTTTGCTACCAGGACGAGACGGAAGCCTGGAGAGATGCAGGTGTCGAGTTACGCCAGGTGATCTCGCGACCCGATGGCCACGACTGGTCTGGTCCAACAGGGTACGTGCAGTCGTTGTTGGACAACGTGCTGCCGAGCCTCGCTTCACCGATCGCGTTGATCTGTGGATCTGCGGAGATGATTGATCAAACTCGAGAGCGTTTGGGAAAGATGGGATTCAAGCCGGAAGAGATTCTCACGAATTATTGAATGGTTGATCTGAAAGAGCGCGGGAGTTCATCCGTTGTCAAAATGAACGACCGCGCTCTTCGCGCACGCAGTCCCAACGACGGGCCTGCCTCCCACATGCGCTACCGTTGATCGGGATCCACCCCACCCGGCTCCCGATCCTCAGAACTCATGAATATACAAGGGATGATCCTGATGAGGTATCAGGCGGTGACTGATTCCTTTGTACTTGTTTCCCCTACAACGCCTGGAAAAGACATGGGCAGAAAGGGCCACAAAAAGGCACAAAATGCACACAAATAATTTTTAAAGAGATACGACATGGAGACACGGAGACACGGAGACACGGAGACTCGGAGACACGGAGACACGG
>Ga0105237_10002921_pt1 | contig 20703 bp, 20 predicted proteins | sample KBSC24metaG_FD_81520 | JGI IMG/M metagenome (GOLD analysis project Ga0105237, IMG submission 81520) | Corn rhizosphere microbial communities from Kellogg Biological Station, Michigan, USA - KBS C2-4 metaG | ecosystem: Host-associated > Plants > Roots > Rhizosphere > Soil | place: Michigan, USA... | reverse complement strand
TGGGCGCCGGGGTCGTCTTCAGCGGTCTGATCGCGTTGGCGACACTGCTCACCCTGGCCGTGGCTGCACCGCTGTCCGAATGGCTTGCGCACAGGCCGGAAGGGCTCGAACTGCTCGCCGCGCGCTGGAGCACCATGCTGTTCGGCAGCGACAAGCCTTCATGGCTCGCTGCGCTGGTGATCGAACCGCGAGCACTCGTGCGCCAGGCGGCCGATGTGCTGTGCAGAACCTGCTGATCGCCGCCGGCGCCGCGGTGCTGCTGCACTTCGGCCTGGCGACGCATGACACCTTGCTGGCCGCGCTGGCCGGATCGGACCTGACATCCAGACGCCGCGCATCAGTGCTCGGAGGGCTGCGCCAGGCAGCGCGCCAGATCGGGCATCTACCTCGGCGTCATGAGCCTGCTCAACCTTGGCTTGGGGGCCGCCACCGGTCTCGCGCTCGAGATGATCGGCCTGCCGTATCCGCTGGCCTGGGCCTGCGTGACCGCCGCACTCTGTTTCATCCCCTACGCCGGCCCGGCCGCCGTGACGCTGCTGCTGGCGTTGGCCGGTTCGGTTGCCGGCGGTGGAGGATTCGGCCTGCCCGCGCCGCCATTGGCCTTTCTTGCGCTGCATGCAGTCGAGGCCAGTCTGCTCGGCCCCTGGCTGATGAGCAGCCACCTGCCGCTGCACACGGTGACGGTGCTGCTGTCGGTATTGGTCCTCGGCTGGACCTGGGGCATCGGCGGCGGTCTGCTCGCCGTGCCGCTGTTGATCGGGCTGCGCGCTGTCTGCAGACGTCATGCGCCGCTGCGTCGCTACATGCCGCTGTTGCAGCCGCACGCGCCGGCGTTTTGGCCGTCTCGAAGCTGACGCACTGCCCGCACCGGCATCCCGCGATTGCCGAGGCGTTGTCATCGCCAAGCATTCTCCGAACCGCCGTGCGACTTGCCTACATCACCGAAACCTATCCTCCCGAGCTGAACGGCGTTGCGCTGACCGTCGCTCGCACGGTCGCCTACCTGCGAGATCGTGGCCATGGGCTGCTGCTCGTGCGCCCCCGCCAGACAAGCGAGGCCGCGCGCGACGACGGCGACGAATGGCGTACTGCCAGTTGGCCGATCCCGGTGTATCGCCAGCTGCGATTCGGACTGGCCGCGGCCGGTTCGGTGGCCCAGCGGCTGCGACGGCATCGCGCAGAACTGGTCCACATCGCGACTCAAGGGCCACTGGGCTGGGCCGCGCTGCATGCCGCACAGCAGTTGGGCTTGCCGGTGACCGCCGACTTCCGCACCCGCTTCGACCAGGTACAGCCGGCACTACATCGCAGGGTTCGCCAGTCCCTTGATCGATGCCTGGATGCGCCGATTCCACAGCGGCGCCAACTGCAACTTCGGTCCGACCGAGCCCTTGCTCGGCCCGCGCAGCCGGAAGAGCTTTCGCCTGCCTACGTCTTCCTGGCATCTCCGGTGACGGCGGCATACATCACCGGCATCGTGTTGCCGGTGACGGGCAGCGTGGGGGCGATTTGAACACCCTTGCCGGTGCGCCCCAGACGATCGCCGCTCGCGCCGATAGGCCACCGCTACCCGCACCCGTCGCCGTCCGTTGCGGCCGATGACAGGCTGATTCGACAATGTGACGCGGGTAGCGCTTGTCTGACAGCAGAGCCAGCGCACGACTGGCAGCGGCCGTGCCTCGTTCCTGTTGAAGTAACTGCACCGCTACTTGCCGCCCTTCGCCGATGGCACGCCCGCTCCGTCCCCGCCCCGTCGTCACTTGCGTACTGCTGGCCATCGCCGGCCTCACCTTGCTGATCGGCGGTATCTACCTGGCCAGTCTCGGCGGCAATGCCTACTACGCCATCGCCGGTTGCGGCCTGCTCGCGACGGCACTGCTCGTCTGGCGCCGTAGCCCCGCGGCGCTCGGCCTCTATGCGCTGCTGCTAGCCGGGACCCTCGCCTGGTCGGTCGCCGAAGTGCGGCTCGATCTGTGGCAGCTTGAACCGCGCCTCCTGCTGCCGATGCTGCTCGGCGCCTGGTTGCTGCTGCCGCCGGTGCGCCGCCGCATCGTGCCGGCCGACAGAGGCCGCGTTCCGGCGGCCGCGCTCTCGGTCGCGGTGCTGGCCACGCTCGCGCTCGGCGTGGTCGCGGCGCTGCAAGCCCGCGGCATCGACGGCCAAGCCAACCTCGGCGCGAGCGCCGCCGGCAGCGCGGCCGATGCCTCGGTACCGGCCGCCGACTGGCTCTACTACGGCCGCACCGCAAAGGGCGATCGTTACTCGCCCTTGCCGCAAATCAACGCCGGCAACGTCGGCCAGCTCGAGCTCGCGTGGACCGCCCGCACCGGCGACCTGATGCGCCCCGGCGAAGACGAAGGCGGCACCGATGCCGGCCACGAGTTCAACTTCGAGAACACGCCGATCAAGGTCGGCGAAACGCTCTACGTCTGCACCGGCCACAGCTGGGTGGTCGCCTTCGACGCACGCACCGGCAAGAAGAAATGGACCTTCGACCCGAAGGCCGATACCAGCGCCGACGTCTACCTCGCCTGCCGCGGCGTTGCCTACTACCGCGACGCTGCGGCCACCGGCGATGCCTGTGCCGAGCGCATCATCGCGCCGGTGCTCGATGCGCGGCTGATGGCGCTCGACGCGAAGACCGGCCAGCCCTGCGCCGACTTTGGCGACCACGGCTTCATCTCGCTGCGCCAGTACCTCGGGCACGTGCCCGCGGGGTTCCACTTCGTGACCTCGCCGCCGCTCGTCGTCAACGACCGGGTGATCCTCGGCGGCTGGATCTTCGACAACCAGGCGACCTTCGAGCCATCGGGCGCGGTGCGCGCCTTCGACCCGAAGAGCGGTCAGCTCGCCTGGGCCTGGGACGTCGGCCACGAGCCGCAGAACTGGAGGCCTGCTGCGAACGAGCAGCTCACGCGAGGCACGCCCAACGCCTGGGGCGTCTACACCGCCGACGTGCAACGCGGCCTCGTCTATCTGCCGACCGGCAACGCTACGCCGGACTACTACGGCGGCCAGCGGCGTGCCTTCGACGACAAGTATTCGAGCTCCACCGTCGCCCTCGATCTCGAGACCGGCGCACCGCGCTGGACCTACCAGAACGTGCATCACGACCTGTGGGACTTCGACGTGCCGACCGGCCCATCGCTGGTCGACCTGCCGGGCCCGAACGGCACGATCACGCCCGCCTTGGTGCAGACAACCAAGCGGGGCGAGCTCTTCCTGCTGAATCGCGAGACCGGCCAGCCGCTCGCGGCGGTGGAGGAGAAGCCGGTGCCCCAAGGCGCTGTGCCGGGCGACCGTACCAGCGCGACACAGCCCTTTTCCATCGGCCTGCCTACGCTCGCCCCGAAGGACCTCAGCGAAGCCTCGATGTGGGGCGCGACGCCCTTCGACCAGATGCTGTGCCGCATCACGTTCCGCCGCTCGGCCTACCGCGGCCAGTTCACGCCGCCGCAGCTGAAGCCGACGATCGTCTACCCGGCCTTCGACGGCGTGATCGACTGGCACGGCGCGTCGATCGACCCGGCCAACAAGCTGCTGATCGCCAACGCCAACTACATCCCGTTCCTGATCCGCCTGGCGCCGCGCGGTCCGGCTGAAAAACAGGGGCTGGTCAAACCCTGGCAGGGCGAAGGCGACGAGCCGAAGGTCGGCGGCGGTCTGGCGCCGCAGTACGGAACGCCCTACGTCGGCAGCGTGCACCCCTGGCTGAACCCGCTCGGCGTGCCCTGCAATCCGCCGCCCTGGGGCACCCTGACCGCGATCGACCTGGTGACGCGGCAGATCGTCTGGCAGCACCCGATCGGCACCACGCGCGATACCGGTCCCTTCGGCACGCACTTCAACCTGCCGCTGCCAACCGGCATCTTCAACATCGGCGGCAACATGGTGACCGCGGGTGGACTGATCTTCATCGGCGCCACTGCCGACGACTATCTGCGCGCAGTCGACGAACGCACGGGACAGGAGGTGTGGCGGGCGCGGCTGCCTGCCGGGGGGCAGGCGAACCCGATGTCCTACGAGGTCGGCGGGCGGCAGTATGTGGTGATTGCGGCGGGCGGCCATGCCGGCCTGGGCACGCGCAGCGGCGACTACGTGATGGCGTACGCATTGCCCGAGTCCAGTGCGGCGCAGCACACCGCGACGCGATGAGCGAGGCCTGTCGGACCTGTCTGCCATCGGATCGCGGCATCGTCCTACAAGACCCTGGCGCGCCGCTGCCCATACTCGTCGTTGCCATGAACGACGTTCTCATCGACGCCGCATCCCGCAGGACCGACAGGTCGGCCCGAGCCGCGCGCCTCGACTGAGGGCCAGGTGGCGGGCCGATGGCACAGGTGTTCAAGGCCCAGGCCGAGTTCGGCGTCAAGCTGGTGCTGCTGGCGCTCGTCGTCGGCACACTAGGCACCCTCGCCATCCTGCTCTGGCGCGCGCGGGTCGACGACCAGCTCGGCGCCGCGCAGGCGCAGCCGGTGCCGTTCAGCCACAAGCACCACGTCGGCGATGTGGGGCTCGATTGCCGCTTCTGCCATGTGACGGTCGAGACACGCGCCTTCCCCGGCATGCCGTCGGCCCAGCTCTGCCTCGGCTGCCACGCGCAACTCTTCGCCGACCAGCCGGTGTTCGAGCCGCTGCGCCGCGCGGCGCGCGGCGGCGAGCCGCTCGCCTGGCGAAAGCTGAACACCGTGGCCGATTACGCCTATTTCGACCACAGCGTGCACATCGCGAAGAACGTGGCCTGCATCGAGTGCCACGGCAATCTCGACCAGATGCCGCTGGCCTGGCAGACGCACGTGCTGCAGATGCGCTGGTGCATCGAATGCCATCGCGATCCGGCGCCGCACCTGCACCCGAAGAGCGAGCTGTATTCGTTGCGCCCGACCACCCTGTCGCAAGCCGAGCGCGAGTCGCTCGCGCATTGGCTGCAGCTCGAATCGAGCGAGCGCCGCCTCGATTGTTCGACGTGTCACCGATAAATGAAGCTGCCGATCGCCATCCATGCCGAACCCGGCCTCGCAGCCACGCGGCGCGAGGCGATGAAGTGGATGGCCGCGTCGCTCGCGCTCGCCGGTGCCGGCTGCAGCCGGCCGGCCGAGCGCATCTACAGCGCCGCGGCGATGCCCGAGATCGCGGCGAACGGCAGTCCGATCCATTACGCGACGCAGCTGGTGCAGGAGGGCTACGGGCTCGGCGTGCTGGTCGGCACGCAGTCGGGCCGGCCGATCAAGATCGAAGGGCATGCGGGACATCCCTCCGGCCTCGGCGGCAGCAACGCGCAGGCGCAGGCGGCGGTGCTTCAATTGTGGGACCCCGACCGTTTGCAGACCGTGCTGCGCCACGACGGGCCAGTCGCCTCGATCGCCACGTGGGCGGACTTCGCGGCGGCCTGGGCTGATCGGCCGGGCCATGGCAACGACGGCCAGGGCCTGGCATTGTTGACCGGCCGCTTCACCTCGCCGTGCCTGCAAGCGCAGCTCGCCTCGCTGCTGCAGGCGCTGCCCGGCGCACGCTGGCATCGCTGCGATGGCGCCGATACCGGCGCGGCCCAGCGCGGCGCAGCGCTGGCCTTCGGCCGCGCGCTGCAACCGGTGTTCCACTTCCAGCATCCGGCGCTGATCGTGGCCTTCGGCGCCGATCCCTTCGCCGAAGGGCCGGGCCGCGTGCGCCATGCCGCGGACTGGGCTCAGCGCCGAGCGAGCGATCTGGCGGCCGGGCGTGTGCCGCCGCGGCTCGTCGCGTTGGAGACCACGCCAGCCCTCTTCGGCGCCCGTGCCGATGAGCGCTGGGCCTGCACACCGGCCGCGATCGAGCAGTTGCTGCAGTCCCTGGCTGCGCGCTGGCTGGGCGGCAGCAAGCCTGTCGATGCAGACGCGAGCGGCGCCGAGGCCCGCCTCGCCGAGCTGCTGCCGGCCTTCGACGGGCGGCTGCTGCTCGTCGGCGGCGAAGCGCTTTCCGACGAAGGCCATGCGCGGCTACACGCGCTGAACCAGCGCTTCGGCAGCCTCGGGCGCAGCCTGGAGCTGATCGTGCCGCCGGAAGACGACGGCCCCCTGCCCGCGCCGGCCACGCTGGCGCAACTGCTGGATGCGATCGACGCGGACCGAGTGAACTCGTTGCTGATCCTCGACAGCAACGCGGCGCAGGCCAGCGCGCTCGCGCCACGGTTCGCGCAGGCGCTCGGGCGCGTGCCGTGGACGGCCTACCTGGGCCTGCATCGCGACGAGACCGCCAAGCGCTGCCAGTGGCAACTGCCGATGAGCCACGGGCTGGAGTGCTGGGGCGATGCACGCTCGCACGACGGCAGCAGCGGCCTGATCCAGCCCGCAATCGCACCGCTCTACGACACTCGTTCCGCCCATGAGCTGATCGCGCTGATCACGCCCGGCGAGACGCTGCGCGACGGACATGCACTATTGCGCCGGTACTGGCGCGCGCACGACGCAGCCGGCGACGACGAGCGCTTCGAGACCTTCTGGCGCGAGACCTTGCGTCGCGGCCATGTGCCCCACAGCGCCAGCGCCGCGCAGAGCGTGCCGCACGCCCAGCTGCCTTCAGGCAACCCGGCCGCGGCGCAGGCCGGCACCTTGTGGGGCATGTTTCCGCCCGATGCGTCGGTGGGCGACGGCCGCCATGCCAACAGCGCCTGGCTGCAGGAGCTGCCGCGCCCCTTCACGAAGCTGACCTGGGACAACGTCGCCCAGCTCGGCCCGCGCACCGCCGCACGCCTCGGCGTTGAAACCGGCGACGGTTTGCTGGTCACGTCCGACGACGGCCGCGCCCACCCGGCGACGATCGAGATCCCGGCTTTCGTGCAGCCCGGGCACGCGGAAGAGGCGCTGACGCTCGCGCTCGGCTACGGGCGCAGCGAGGCCGGCCGCATCGGCAACGGCATCGGCGTCGATGTCGGCCCGCTGCGCGGCGCACGGCCCGGGCCGGTCAAGCTGCGCGCCGAGCCCAGCGGTCGCCGCCACACGCTCGCGCTGACGCAGGTCGAACTCGATGACCAGGGCCGTGCACCGGCGCGGCGCGTCGCCTTTGCCAATGCCTTCGACATGCCCGATGCGGCCGCGCCGCAGCCTTCGCTCTACCCACCGGTGCCGCACAACGGCCCGGCCTGGGGCATGGTGATCGACCTCGATGCCTGCATCGGCTGCAACGTCTGCACCATCGCGTGCCAGGCCGAGAACAACATCCCGGTGGTCGGCGCAGATCAGGTCACCCGCGGCCGTGCGATGCACTGGATCCGCGTCGACCACTACATCGAGGCCGATGGCTGCAGCAACGTGCAGCCGGTGCCGTGCATGCACTGCGAGAACGCGCCCTGCGAGCTGGTCTGCCCGGTCGGCGCGACGGTGCACGACAGCGAAGGCCTGAACCTGCAGGTCTACAACCGCTGCGTCGGCACGCGCTTCTGCTCGAACAACTGCCCGTACAAGGTGCGGCGCTTCAACTTCCTGCAGTACGCCGAGACCGGAAGCGAAACCGCGAAGGCGGCCAACAACCCTGACGTGACGGTGCGTTCGCGCGGCGTGATGGAGAAGTGCAGCTACTGCGTGCAGCGCATCTCGCGCGCGCGGCGCGATGCGCTGAAGCAAGGCCACGGCGTCGGCGGCGACGACGTCGTCACAGCCTGCCAGGGCGCCTGCCCGACGCAGGCGATCCACTTCGGCAACATCGATGATGCGACGAGCGACGTGGCCGCCGCAAAACGTTCACCGCGGCACTACGCCTTGCTCGAAGAGCTGGGCACCCGGCCGCGCACGACGTATCTGGCGCGGATTGATCTGCCAGCCTTCAAGAAGGAGGGCGGATAAGGTCATGAGCAGCGTCCTCGAAGGCCGCTGGGGCTACGCCAGCATCGGCGACAAGATCGGCGCGGCGGTGCTGCAGCATCCCCTCGGCTGGCGCTGGCTGCTCGCGGTGATCGCGACCTCGTTCGGCGTGCTGGGCTTCCTCACGGCGATCGGCTATCTGTTCGGCAAGGGCGTCGGCATCTGGGGCGTCAACATGCCGGTCGCCTGGGGCTTCGCGATCGCCAACTGCGTCTGGTGGATCGGCATCGGCCATGCCGGCACTTTCATCTCGGCGGTGCTGCTGCTGTTGAGGCAGAAGTGGCGCACTTCGATCAACCGCTTCGCCGAGGCGATGACGCTGTTCGCTGCGAGCATGGCCGGACTCTTCCCGCTGCTGCATCTCGGCCGCCCGTGGGACGTCTACTGGCTGTTGCCCTATCCCGACTCGATGGGCCTGTGGCCGCAATGGCGCAGTCCGCTGATCTGGGACTTCTTCGCGATCGCGACCTACCTGACGGTCTCGCTGCTCTTCTGGTACGTCGGCCTGATCCCCGATCTCGCGACCTTGCGCGACCGCGCGGCCAAGCCCTTGACACGCTTCGCCTTCGCGCTCTTCGCGCTCGGCTGGCGCGGTGAGGCACGACAGTGGGCACGCCACGGCCAGGCCTATCTGCTGCTCGCGGGACTCGCGACGCCACTGGTCGTTTCGGTACATTCGGTGGTCTCGCTGGATTTCGCGATCGGCAACACGCCGGGCTTTCATTCAACGATCTTTCCGCCGTACTTCGTCGCCGGCGCGCTGTTCTCCGGTTTCGCGATGGTCATTACGCTGGCGGTGCCGCTGCGCAGCGCGTTCGGGCTGCACGAGCTGATCACCGAGCGCCATCTGGAAAACGCCGCGAAGGTGCTGCTCGCGACCGGTGCGCTCGTCGCCTACGGCTACGGGGCCGAGGCCTTCATGGCGTTCTACGGCGGCGACCGCTACGAGATCGCGCTGCAGGTCAACCGGTGGACGGGCCCGTATGCCGCGGTGTACTGGTCGATGATCGTCTGCAACGTGCTGCTGCCGCAGGCGATGTGGTGGCGGCGCGTGCGGCGCAGCGCGCTGCTGCTCTTCGCGCTCAGCCTCGTCATCAACCTCGGCATGTGGATGGAGCGCGTGCTGATCGTGCTGTCGAGCCTGCATCGCGACTACCTGCCCTCGGCGTGGCGCGTCTTCGTACCGACGACCTGGGACTGGCTCTTCCTCGTCGGTTCGATCGCGACCTTCGCGTGGCTCTTCCTGCTCTTCGTGCGGGTGCTGCCGCTGGTTTCGATCGCCGAGATGCGCGAGCTGGTGCACGAGCGCGCGGAAGGACGGGCGTGATGATGCACCTGCGTTCTGCCACGGCCGGCAATCCAGCGGCTCTGATGGCCGAGTTCGACACCGCGGATCGATTGCTCGAAGTGGCCCGCGCCGCGCACGCAGCCGGCTATGCCGCCGAAGCCTATGCCCCCTTTTCGATCGAGGGGTTGGCCGAGGCGCTCGGCGTCGAGCGCTCGCGCATCGCGCCGATCACCTTCGTCGCGGCGCTGGCCGGCGGCGTGCTCGGCTACCTGATGCAGTGGTACAGCGCGGTGATCGACCGGCCGCTGAACGTCGGTGGCAGGCCGCTGCACAGCTGGCCGATGTTCATCCCGGTCGCCTTCGAACTCGCGGTGCTGTGCGGCGCCCTCGCTGCGCTGCTGGCCTTCATCGCCAGCGCCGGCCTGCCGCGGCTGCGGCACCCGCTGTTCGAGGTGCCGGCCTTCACCCGTGCCACGCGGGACCGCTTCTTCCTCGTGCTGTTCGTGGACGACCTGGCCGCAGCGCGGCGCTGGTTCCAAGACTGGTCGCCGCTCGCCCTGCACGAGGTGCCGCGGTGATGCGCCGTGCCGCTGCCTGCCTGGCCGCAAGCGCGCTGCTCGGCGGCTGCCTGCGCGTGACCAGTGACATGGCCGATCAGCCGAGGCTGGATCCGGCCGATGCCAGCCCGCTGTTCGCCGATGGTGTCGCCACGCGGCCACCGCCCCCCGGCAGCGTGGCCCATGCAAGCGGCGACGCGGCCGCCGTCAGCAGCGGCCGGCGCGGACTCGAGGGGCCGACCCCCGACAAGCCGCCGCCGCTGAGCCTCGCGCAACTCGAACGCGGCCGCGAGCGCTACACGATCTATTGCCTGCCCTGCCACGGCGCTACCGGCGCGGGGGACGGCGAGGTCGTGCGGCGCGGCTTCCCGCGACCGCCCAGCCTCATGTACGAGCTGCCGACGGCCGAGGGCGACCAGCGCCGGCATGACACCATCCTGCACGGCACCGGTCGCATGAACGCTTTCGCCGATCGCATCGGCGGCGCCGATGCCTGGGCCATCGTCGCCTACCTGCGTGCACTGCGCTTCAGCCAGCGCGCACCGGTGGCGGCCTTGCCGGCCGATCTGCAGCAAGCACTGGCTCGGCTGCCTGGCGAAGCGGCTTCGGGGGTGGCGCGATGAGGACCGGCAGCAGCGTGGCGACGCCGAGGCCCAGGCCGCTGCTCAGCCTGACCCGCGGCCTGGGCCTCGGCGCCGTGCTCGCCGCAGCGGCCGTCGGCCTCCGGCTCGCGCCGGCGACCGTTTTTGCAGCCTGGCTCGCCGCCTGGTGGTTCTGCCTCGGCCTGATGTTCGGCGCGCGGGCGATGCTGTGGATGCACCGGCTGACGGGCGGCGTCTGGGGCGAGGCGCTGCGGCCCGCGACGCTGCCGCTGATCCACCGGCTGCCGCGGCTGCTGCTGCTGTTCGTGCCGCTGCTCGCGGGCATGCAGCAGCTCTACCCCTGGGCCGGCAGCGCAACCGCGATGCCGGCCGGAAGCTTCGCCGCGCAATGGTTCGGGCCGGCCTTCTTCGGCCTGCGGCTGCTGGCCTACGGCCTGGGCCTGCTGTGGCTGGCGCAACCGGCACGCCTGGGCAGCGCGGGCCGCGCCGCGGCGGCGCTTGGCGTCTACCTGCTGCTCGCCTCCTTCGCCGCGATCGACCTGTTGATGTCGCTGACCGCCGGCTGGGCCAGCAGCGTGTTCGGCTGGCTCGCGATCAGCAGCCAACTGAGCGGCGGCACGGCACTGGCGATCGTCATCGCCGCACGCAGCGGGGGCGCCGTGCCGACAGCACCGGGGGCGCCGCCGGTCTGGCGCGATTTGGGCAACCTGCTGCTGATGCTGCTGCTTGTGCAGGGCTATCTGCAGTACATGCAGTTCCTGGTCATCTGGGCCGAGAACCTGCCGCGCGAGATCAGCTGGTACCTGCCACGGCTGCAGACGGGGTGGCGCGTTGCCGGCCTCGGGCTCATCGCCGGGCAGCTCGTGCTGCCTGTGCTCGCGCTGCTGTTTCGCCGGATCAAGGATGACCCGCGGCGCCTCGCCCGCGTGGCCACCGCGGTGGTCGCGATGCAGGCGCTGCAGGCGGCGTGGCTGGTAATGCCCTCGGTCGCACCGCATGATCCGAATGCGTGGTGGCTGCTGCCGCTCGCCTTCGGCGGGCTCGGGCGGCTGTGCTTCGGGCACCTGCCGCTGCCGCCCGCGAGGCGGGCCGGTGCTGCCGACGAGGTGCCCGATGCGCGCTGAAGTGCCGCTGCGGCCGATCCTCGGCGCTGGCCTGGCGGTCGCGGCCGGGATCGCCATCGCGCTGGCCGCGGTGCTCGGCCTGCTGCATCGCTGGCAGATGCCACCCGGCGGTGCGCGCGGCGGCGCCGCGCCGGTTGCCGAAGCGCCGATGCCGCGGCTGCAGACCGCGCCGCAGCCCGAACATCACGAACGCGCGCGGGCCGATACCGATCGGCTCGGGGCGATCGGCTGGGTCGACCGGCAGAACGGCATCGCGCACATCCCGATCGACCGTGCGATGGCGCTGATGGCGGCGAGTGCGGCATCGTCGCCCGCTGCGGCGGAGGGGGGTCGATGAAGGCCTCGTTCGCCGCACCGCTGGCGGCATTGACCGCCGCCTGCATCGCGGCCTGCGGCGCTCGCGCCGCGGACGCTGCCGCTCCGGTCCAGCACCTCGGCGCCATGCTGCCGCCCGGGCTGCACTTCGTCGACACGCAGCATCACCGCCTCGCCACCGCCGAGCTGCTGCAGGACGGCCGCCCGCTGGTGCTCGTCACCACCTTCTTCCGCTGCGACACCTTGTGCGGCACGGTGGCCCACGGAGTGCTTGAAGCCCTGGCCGATAGCCGCCTGCCGCCGGACGACTGGCGCCTGGTCATCGTCAGCGTCGACCCGCAGGACCGGCCCGAAGACGCACGAGCCCTACAAACCGTCTATACCGACTACGCCCGCGAGGCGCGGCCGGCCGTTTTCGACAACCGCCGGCCCGCGTTGCGCCTGCTGGTCGGCGACGGCGCCGAGTTGGCGCGCGCGCTCGGCTTCGAAGCCCGGGCCGACAAAGCCGCCCCCACCCCGGCCGCCCGCTATGCCCATGCCGCGGGCCTCGCCATCGTCACGCCGCAGGGCACGATCTCGCGCTACTTCTTCGGCGTGCGCTTCGACCCCGATGCGCTGCGCCTCGCCCTGGTCGACGCCTCGGCCGGCCACATCGGCACGCTCGCCGATCGCTTGCTGCTCGCCTGTGCGCACGTCGACGAACGGCTCGGCCGTCACAGCGCCGCGATCCTCGCCGCGCTGCGCTGGCTCGGCATCGCCGGCAGCCTGGCGCTCGCCGGCTGGATCTGGCGTCATCGCCACCCGCCCAAGCGGAGCCCGCGATGAACGCCAGCACCGACCCCGGCGCACTCGACGGCAGCTTCCGTCTGCTCGCGCAGACCGCCTCGCTCGGCGCGCAGCGCACCGACCGGCTCTTCATCGCGATGCTGGTCATCTGCGGCTTGATGGCGCTGCTGCTGCTGGGAATCGTGGTCGGCTTCGCGATCCGCTACCGCGAGGGGTCGAGCGCCGATCGCAGCCGGCCCCCCTCGCATGCCAACGGCCTCGAAGCGGCATGGACGATCGCGCCGCTGATCATCTTCCTCGTCCTCTTCGTCTGGGCCGCTGACGACAGCGTGCAAGGCGCCTTGGTGCCGGCCGATGCGCTGCCCGTCAACGTCGTCGCCAAGCAATGGATGTGGAAGCTCGAACACCCGAGCGGCCGGCAAGAGATCAACGAACTGCACGTGCCGCTCGGCCGGCCGGTGGTGCTGGTGATGGCCTCGCAGGACGTTATCCACAGCTTCTTCGTGCCGGCCTTTCGCGCGAAGCAGGACGTGTTGCCCGGCCGCTACACGCGGCTCTGGTTCACCGCCAGCGAGCTCGGCGAGTACCGCATGCTCTGTGCCGAATATTGCGGCGCACAGCACTCCGCGATGATTGGCCGCGTCGTCGTGATGACGCCGGCCGACTACGCGCGCTGGCTCGCCGACGGCCCCCGCGGCACGACGACGGCAGCCCAGCTCGGCGCTGCTCTGTACGAGCGCCTGGCCTGCGCGGGCTGCCACGATCCGGCGTCGAGCGTGCACGCGCCGCCGCTCGCCGGCCTGTACGGCCGCGACGTGAGCCTGGCCGACGGCAGCCACGTGGTGGCCGACGAGAACTACCTGCGCGAAGCCATCGTCTCGCCACGGCGCCACTTGCCGGCCGGCTATGCCGCGCAGATGCCTTCCTACGCCGCGCAACTCTCCGGCGACGACCTGCTTGCGCTGGTCGCGTACCTGCGCAGCATGCCGCGCGAGGAGCTCCGGCGATGAGCTACCTCTGCGACGGCCACAGCTTGCGCTCATGGCTGCTGACGACCGATCACAAGCGCATCGCGATCCTCTACGCGCTCGCGATCACTGCGTTCTTCTTCGTCGGCGGCGCGGCGGCGACGATGATCCGGCTCGAGCTCACAACGCCGGCCGGCGACCTCGTCTCCGACGACGCCTACAACAAGCTCTTCACCGCGCACGGCGTGATCATGGTGTGGCTGTTCCTGATCCCGTCGATCCCGTCGGTGATCGGCAACTTCGTGCTGCCGCTGATGATCGGCGCGCGCGATCTCGCCTTCCCGCGGCTCAACCTGCTGAGCTGGTACCTGTACATGGCGGGCGGGCTGATCGTGCTGGCAGCGCTCGCGCTCGGCGGCGTCGACACCGGCTGGACCTTCTACACGCCGTACTCGACGATGTTCTCCAACAGCTTCGTGAGCTTGACGCTCTTCGGCATCTTCGTCACCGGCCTCTCGTCGATCGCCACGGGCATCAACTTCATCGTCACGGTGCACGCGCTGCGCGTCCCCGGCCTCGGTTGGTTCAGGCTGCCGCTCTTCGTCTGGGCGCATTACGCGACCAGCATCATCCTCGTGCTGGCGACGCCGGTGCTGGCGATCACCTTGCTGCTAGTGGCGGCCGAGCGGCTCTTCCAGATCGGCGTGTTCGATCCGGCGCACGGCGGCGACCCACTGCTCTTCCAGCACCTCTTCTGGTTCTACTCGCACCCGGCGGTCTACATCATGGTGCTGCCGGCGATGGGCGTCGTGAGCGAGATCATTCCGTGTTTCGCGCGCAAGCGCATCTTCGGCTACCGCTTCATGGCCTACGCGATCCTCGCGATCGCAAGTGTCGGTTTCCTGGTGTGGGGCCATCACATGTTCGTCAGCGGCCAGTCGCCGACGGCCAACCTGCTGTTCTCGCTGCTCAGCTTCCTGGTCGCGGTGCCGTCGGCGATCAAGGTCTTCAACTGGACGGCGACGCTCTACAAGGGCTCGATCCGCTTCGATGCGCCCATGCTCTACGCACTCGGCTTCGTCGGCCTCTTCACGATCGGCGGGCTGACCGGGCTCTTTCTCGCCTCGATCGCGCTGGACGTGCATCTGACGGACACCTACTTCGTCGTCGCGCACTTTCACTACATCATGGTCGGCGGCTCGGTCATGGCCTTCTTCGCCGGCTTGCATTTCTGGTGGCCGAAGGTCGTCGGCAAACACTACCCGGAGCGGCTCGGGCGCGCAGCGGCGGTGCTCGTCTTCTTCGGCTTCAACCTGACCTTCTTTCCGCAATATCTACTCGGCGTGGCCGGCATGCCGCGGCGCTATCACGCCTACCCGCCGGAGTTCCAGGTGCTGAACGTGCTGTCGAGCGCGGGCGCCTCGATCCTCGCGGTGGGCTATCTGCTGCCGCTGCTCTACCTCGGCTGGTCGCTGCGGCATGGCCGGCCGAGCGGCGCCAATCCCTGGGGCGCGACCGGACTCGAATGGCAGACCGCGTCGCCGCCGCCGACGCACAACTTCGAGCAGCCACCCGAGGCACCGCAAGACGTCTACGGCTACACGCCGGAGATCGGCGCGAGGTTCGGCAGATGAGCGCGCCGGGCCGCTCCCAATGCGCATGCTCCCGCTCGGCGGGACCGGCCGAAGGCCGCAAGGAGCATCGGTGAGCGCCGTGCTGCCTCCGGCCAGCGAACGCAGCGATGCCGGCACGCTCGGCATGTGGCTCTTCCTGGCCGGCGAGCTGCTCTTCTTCGGCGGCCTGTTCGCCGGGTATGCGATCGGCCGGCTGCATTCGCCGGCCGGCTTCGCGGCCGCGGGCGTGCGCACCGACCTGCTGCTCGGCACGCTGAATACCGCGGTGCTGCTGACCAGCAGTTTCGTGATCGCGATCGCGGCCGACGCCGCCGCGGCGCACCGAGCACGCGCCGCGGTGCTCGGCTTCGCCGGCGCGGCACTGCTCGGCCTCGTGTTCGTCGCGGTCAAGGCCGTCGAATACCGTGGCGAATGGCACGAGGGTCTCTTCCCCGGCCCCGGCTTCTCGATGCGCGACGCGCCGCAAGGGGCCGAACTCTTTTTCATGTGGTACTTCAGCGCAACCGCGCTGCACGCGCTGCACCTCGTGATCGGCATGTTGATGGCCTCCGGCTGCGCGCTGGCGCAAGGGCTGCGCGCGCCGGCCTGGCTGCGGGCGCTCGACGCACATGCGGTCGCGCTGTACTGGCACTTCGTCGACGTCGTCTGGATCTTTCTGTTCCCGGCGATCTATCTGGTTGCTCCGCGCGCATGAGAGACCGACCCTCCCGCACCGCCGCCTATGCGGTCGCCTGGCTCGCGCTGCTCGGCTTGCTGGCAGCGACCGCCGCGATCGGCCGGCTGCACTTGGGCACCGGCAACCTGGTCGCGAGCCTGTCGATCGCCGTGCTCAAGGCGGCGATCGTGTTGTGGATCTTCATGGGCATGCGCCATGCCACGGCGCTGGTGCGACTTGCCGCCGCTGCGGGCCTGTTCGTACTCGCGCTTTCCGGCCTGGCGCTGGCCGACTTCCTGCCGCGCCATGACGAACGGGCTGCCTGGCAAGCACCGCACCAGCTCGCCCCTGGCCTCGCTGGCCCTGCGGAGCCGGCCAGCAAGCCCCCCTCACCCCGATAGACAAGGAGTTCCAGCATGGCCACCAACACCGTCAGCGATCAACTCGTCGCCCGCTTGGCTGAATGGGGCGTGCATCGTGTCTTCGGCTATTCCGGCGACGGCATCAACGGCGTAATGGGCGCGCTGCGCCGCCAGCAGCAGACGATCGATTTCGTGCAGGTGCGCCACGAAGAACTGGCTGCCTTCATGGCCACGGCCCACGCCAAGTTCAGCGGCGAGGTCGGCGTGTGCATCGCGACCTCGGGGCCGGGCGCCATCCATCTGCTGAACGGCCTCTACGACGCGGTGGCTGACCATCAGCCGGTGGTCGCGATCGTCGGCCAGCAGGCGCGCTCTGCGCTCGGCGGGGACTACCAGCAGGAGGTCGACCTGGTCAGCCTGTTCAAGGACGTGGCGCACGAGTACGTGCAGATGGTGACCGTACCGGCGCAGCTGCGCCACGCGGTCGACCGCGCGATGCGCATCGCGATCGAGCGCCGCAGCGTGACCTGCCTGATCCTGCCGAACGACCTGCAGGAACTCGAAGCGGTACCGGTGCCGCCGCGCGAACATGGCAGCCTGCACACCGGCATCGGCACGACCTTCGGCTCTCGTCTGCCCGATGCCTCGGCGCTCGAACGCGCCGCCGAGGTGCTGAACGCGGGCGAGCGCGTCGCGATGCTGGTCGGCGCCGGCGCTCTCGGCGCCGAAGCCGAAGTGCTGGCAGTCGCCGACCGGCTCGGCGCCGGCATCGCCAAGGCCCTGCTCGGCAAGATGGCGGTGCCCGATGCGCTGCCGTTCGTCACGGGATCGATCGGGCTGCTCGGCACGCAGGCCAGCTGGGAGCTGATGGAACGCTGCGACACCTTGCTGATGGTCGGCTCGAACTTTCCCTATGCCGAATACCTGCCGAAGGAAGGCCAGGCGCGTGGTGTGCAGATCGACATCGATGGCCGGCGCCTCTCGCTGCGCTACCCGATGGAAGTCAACCTCGTCGGCGGCAGCGCCGAGACGCTGCGAGCGCTGCTGCCGCTGCTGAAGCCGCGCCCGAACACCGTGTGGCGCGACGAGATCGCGCGCCACGTGAAGCACTGGTGGGAGGCGCTCGAAGCGCGCGCGATGAGCGAGGCCAAGCCGATCAACCCGCAACGCGTCTTCTGGGAGCTTTCGCCGCGCCTGCCGTCGGACAGCATCGTGACCTGCGACTCCGGCACCGTCGCCGCCTGGTACGCACGCGACCTGCAGGCGCGCAGCGGCATGATGGGCTCGCTTTCCGGCGGGCTTGCCTCGATGGGTTGCGCAATGCCCTATGCGCTGGCCGCGAAGGAACAGCATCCGGGCCGGCCGGTGACGGCGCTGGTGGGCGACGGCGCGATGCAGATGATCGGCATTAACGCCCTCGTGACCGTGGCGGCGCGATGGCGCCGCTGGAGTGACCCGCGGCTCGTCGTGATGGTGCTCAACAATGCGACCTGAACATGGTGACCTGGGAACAGCGCGGCACCGAAGGCGACCCGAAGTTCGAGGCCTCGCAGGACCTGCCGCCGTTCGACTACGCCGGCTACGCACGCATGCTCGGCCTTCACGGCCGGCGCGTCGAGCGCCCCGACGAGATCGGTGTGGCCTGGGAGCTGGCCTATGCCGCAGACCGGCCGACCCTGCTCGACATGGTGACCGATCCCAGCGTGCCGCCATTGCCGCCGCACATCGCAGGCAAGCAGATACGAGCGTATATCTCGGCCTTGACGCATCGCGACCCCGAGGCCCTGCAGGTGATCGTCTCGACGGCGAGGGAATGGTGGAAGGGCCGCTTCGGAGGTTGACGCGGACGCGGGGGCATCGCTGCCACGCGATCGTGCGCTCCGCTGCCGGCCAGGCGAATCTCGTCGCGGCTACTTCTTCGGCGGCACCTTCGCGCCTTCCTTGCGCGCTTCCGACAGGCCGATCGCAATCGCCTGCTTCGGGTTGGTGACCTTCTTGCCGGACTTGCCACTCTTCAGCGTGCCGTGCTTCTCCTCATGCATCGCCTTGCCGACTTTTTCGGAGGCCTTTTTCCGTACTCACTCATGGCGACTCCAGGTTGGTGGATCCAACATCGCTGGGCAATCGGCGTGCCGGCCGGGGACGCATCTCCCGCGCCGCTACTTGGGACGCGACGGTTCGACTCGGGCCTGAGGTCGGCTGAGCCACCCGACCCGCAATTCGCCGACGGCAGACATCACGCACTCCGCCACATTGCGCATCTGCAGCACCCGGTCTTCGGCGAGCTTGTCGTGGCTATTGAAATAGGGCTCGTAATAGCCGATGTAGCGACCGAGTCGAGCGGCAGTGCCTGTGGATCTATTGAGAACCTGGTCAGCGAATTTCCATTAGGGACATCGGGAGAGACCCCGCGCTGAAGTCCGGATCTATGTGTGCAATCTCACCCTTCAATCCGTCACGGGTTGAGAGCTTGGCAAACCGCGGGCGTCCTACCGCGATCACACTCCACCGAGGTCTTTATCTGCGTTGAATCCAGGCAGGGAGAAATGCATGAACGCAGCCGCAGCTTTCGAAAGCCGATGGAATCTGCCGCGGCCAGGGCGGGTGTGTCCGTTGCGCCAGGTGCACCGTCGAGCTGTTGGCGCAACTGGTGGGCGGTACGTGACCGCCGGTACGCGTCGGCACCCGCCGGCGGGAGCTCGCAAGAGCTGCCGCCGGCGGCCTTTTCAGGCGGCGCGCACTTCGATGCGACGCGGCCGGGCCGCTTCCAGCTTCGGCACGCGCAGATTCAGCACACCGTCCTTCAGCGAGGCATCGATCTTCGTCGTGTCCAGTTCGCGACTGAGCGTGAAGCTGCGGCGGTAGTGCGGCGCCCGCACCTCGGCATAGACGACCTCGGTGCCGGCCGCTTCGCCGAGCGTGAACAGCGCGTCGATCGTCAGCGTGTCGCCGTTGACGTCGATCGCCAAGGTCTCCTTGACGGCGCCGGGCATGTCGGCCAGCACGGTGATGCCGGATTCATCTTCGGTCACGTCCACCAGCGGCACCAGCGCCGGGGAAGAGGGGTTGGTCGTGTTGGGCTCGCGCGTCGCGAGCGACTGGGTGTTGCTCATGATGGGCTCCAGAGTGGCTTGTCAGCGGGCGTCGGTGATCTCGATGCGGCGCGGGCGCGATGCCTCGCGCTTCTCGACGCGGATCTTCAGAATCCCGTTGGTGTAACTCGCGTCGACCCGATTGGGATCGGCATCGTCGGGCAGGCTGAGCACGCGGCGGAACTTGCCTGAGGGCCGCTCCTGCGCGTACACGGTGCGCTTGTCGCCGTTGCTGCCGCTCGACAGCGCAGCGCGACGCTCGCCGGCGATCGTCAACAGGCCCTTGTCGACCGAGACCTCCAGCGAGGCCAGGTCGACCCCGGGCGCGAAGGCATAGACCTCGACGGCTTCCGGCGTGCTGCCGATGTTCAGGGCGGGGAAGCTGCCGCGGCCGACCGAACGGATGCTCGAGGTCGGGCTGCCGCGTGTCGCGAAGACACGTTCGAATTGGCGTTGCAGTTCGTCGAAATCGGCGAACAGGTCGCCGGGAAACGTCAGGGGAGACGTATACATGTGGCTCTCCTTCGTCGGTTGAGATGCGGAGGCGCCACTGGGGCTGCCCCCACAGCAAAAAAATGAGGGCCTCGGGCGGAGCTTTCAAGAGCCGGCGGGGTCAGCGTTTGCCCGCCCGCCCGCCCGCCCGCCCGCCCGCGGGCGCCGGGCGATCCCCTCATTCTGTGCTTTCAAGGTCGGTAAAACCCGAGTTGTGATGACGAACCCACCAAGCGACCAAGGCGTGCATGTTGAGCAGGTGTTCGCGCTCGAGGCAGCCGTAGACGAACCAGGCGAGATGGTGGCAGCGCTGCGTCTGTTGCAGCGTCAGCTTGATCCACGGCGTGATCGGCGTGTTCATGCGACCCTCCTGGACAAGAGGCGCCCGGCGGTCTCGGGCCACGGGGCAGGTGTCAATGCGCCTGCGAGGGCTGCTGCACTTCGCGCAAGACCGCGCCGGCCGGGGAGATCGATATCGACGGAAGCTGAAAACCAGTCCCGCAGCGACTGGCAGCCGGCCGGATCCAGCACGTGCACGAGCTTCAGTCGTGCGCCGTGTTCGTGCGCCAGCAGCGCTGCCCGGCGCACGGCATTGTTGCCATCGATCGAGAAGTCAGGGGCCACCAGGATGGAAGTGAACCGTGTCATCTGCGTTGCCCTCATGGTCAGGGTTGTTCGACAGGCGTCGGACGAGCGGGTGCGGCTACATCGCGTAGTCGCCGCTCGCCTCGGGCTGGAAGAGGATCGCCAGGATCTCGCCCGCTCGCTCGTCTCCCGCGGGCGTGGACCAGCGCGCTACGTTGCCGACCCTCAGGCCGAGCAGGCTGGCGCCCACGGGCGATAGCACCGAGACGAACCCGGAGCGGGCTCCGACTCCGCCGGGTAGCACAGCGTGAGCCTGCTGCGCTGGCCGTTCTCGAGATGCTGCAGCAGCAGCTGCGAGTACATCGTCACCACGTCCGGCGGGGTCTGGCGCGACGGCACGATGGCGCA
>Ga0105237_10002919_pt1 | contig 20710 bp, 15 predicted proteins | sample KBSC24metaG_FD_81520 | JGI IMG/M metagenome (GOLD analysis project Ga0105237, IMG submission 81520) | Corn rhizosphere microbial communities from Kellogg Biological Station, Michigan, USA - KBS C2-4 metaG | ecosystem: Host-associated > Plants > Roots > Rhizosphere > Soil | place: Michigan, USA... | reverse complement strand
GACTGGCCACCTGCCAAAAGCCCGACAACGGACTGTGCGGTCGAGATTTGACTACCTCCTGTCGCAGGAGATCACCTGCCTTCCCCTCTCTCGCCAGGCGATTTCCGCGGGTCTCGCCTTGTTGGCATTGTTCGTAGCCCGATACGAGCCAAAAAGCCACGTGAGAAATACGGTCAATGACATCTTGATCTTGGCGACCGCAATGAGTGTGTCGGCGCAGTTAGTAACCGAAGACTCCATGCTGGCTCGCTTTGCGAGCGAAGTTTACCACATCCCAATGCGCAAGGCGGATAATCATGTGATTATCGATTTTTCAAAAGGCACACGCCGAGAACATCAGAAATCGAACGAATCAAAAGGATATCTGAACCGAGGATGGCAATATCATGTCCGGCATTGGGGCGGCCAAAAGTAGGTGCGGTCAGGCAGAGCTTATGAAAGTAATCATTCCAACCAATGGCGACTATTTTCGCAACATGCAGCACTTCCAACGTTGGGGTGGTCGGCATGCACAGGCAGCAAAAAAGGCGATGGAAATTGAAGGAAGGCTGCGATACGGCGCCGACGTGGCGAGTCAGACAACCAATCACGGCGAGAGCCGCATCAAGGGATGCGTAAAATTCGATCTTGGAAACGGGTTTCGCCTCGTGACGGTCCAGCGTGGGGAAGCGGTGGTATTGCTATTTATCGGCGACCACGACACCACCCAACGATGGATGGACGAAAATGCTGGCTTGGAGGTATTGGTTCGCGACCAAGATTTTCGCGTCGAGTTTGCTAGGCCGCGGCAGCCGGAACCGTGGCAGACGCGCTCGACCCAAGTCCCGACGATTACGAATGTCCCATTCCTGGTGCGGGTAGATGGACTTAATTGGACAGAACTAATTCCATCCCGCGCAATGCGTAGCATACTGCTGAAATTTGATGAATCAGGTGATGGAGACGAGTTGCTCGAGTTATTGGAAGAACTCAAGGAATTGAAGCCGCAGATTGCGGAGCTTTGTCTGGTAATCATCGATCATTTGCAGCGAGGGCAGCAGGACGCCGCGCAAGCGGCCGTGGATGTGTTCTTATGTCGAGCGAAACCGCTCTCTGAAGAAGAGCCTCTTACGGAAGAAATCCTTCAAGCCGAGGCAAATCAGGGGCGATTCGTGGTCCTCAACGATCTCACAGATGCTGAAATGGAGCGCCTTCACGATCCCCTCCGGTTTCAGGAGTGGATGTTGTTCCTACACCCCGGCCAACGGCGTGTGGTGGAAGAGGATTTCTCCGGGACCGCATTGTTGGGAGGTGTCTCCGGCAGCGGGAAGACATGCGTCCTGGTGCATCGGGCGCGGGGGATGGCCCGCAAGTATAGAAGTGAGCACGTGCTCGTCCTCACACTAAATCGCAGCTTGGCTCGCCTGATCGAAAACCTCGTAAACCGTCTTTGCCTGGAAGGCGAAAATGCACGGATCACGGTCAAGCCATTCCATGAGTATCTTGCCGAAGTCCTGGAAGACCAGGATCTCAGGCGATTTCTTGAAGAATTCGGCGAATACCTTGGGTTACAAACGGAGGTCGCTTCATTTCTGAACGACACGCCTGAGGAAAAATGGATCGACTTTTTCCGAGCGCCATCCGCGGCGGAGCAACTCGAAGCCTTTGAGGAGTTCCTCACTGAACCCGGCAACCCGGCACGACTCGAGTATGACCGGTTGGAAGTATTTGTCTTCAGTCAGGATCAGACCCTCGATTTGCGGCGGTATCTGTTCGAGGAGCTCGAATTGGTGCGTAGCGCCTTTCTCTGCTACGACGCATATGCGGGTTACGAGAACTATGAGCGGAAGGACCGCTCCATTGCCTTTGCTGGGAAGCGCCGTGAAGCGGTGCTCAACATTCTCCGCGAGTGGGAACGCTGGCAGGTGCGCCGTGGCCGCTTGGATCAGATGGGCCTTACTCAAGTGGCGCTATTTGCGCTGGACGCTTCGAAGGAGATCCCCGATCGGTTTCGACACCGCTGTGTCTTGGTGGACGAATTCCAGGATTTTTCGACACTCGAACTGAGTATTCTGCGGCGAATCCCAACAGATCTTGCCAATGGACTGTTCCTCACTGGTGACGTCGCTCAGAAAGTTTACGCGAAGGACCTCAACCTTCGTCAGGCCGATCTCGGCCGTGACAAGAGAACAGATCGGACGATCAGGCAAAACTATCGTAACAGCAGGCAGATTCTTCTCGCGGCGAATGCGCTTTTGGAAAAGTTTTCACCACCAGTTGGCGAAGGAGACGATGGAGTGACGGTTTTGAATCCGGAATACGCGCGTCGCGAAACGGCCAAACCCATTGCGACGAAAACGGCCGACGTCGTGACCGCGGCGTGGGAATGTGCAATGGAATGGGTGGCGGGAGGCCACATTGCTTTTTCTGTCTGCATCGCGACAGCAAATCCTGCCGCGCTCTCGGTCGGACAACTCTTGGCTGCGAAGCCCGAGAACTTGAGCGCCGATGTCCTTACGGGAGATTACCTGTTGGAACCGGACCATGTGGTTGTTTCAGACATTGTGTCGGTAAAGGGATTTGAGTTCAGTCTGATCATCATCTGTGGGCTGGACGAAGGCACGTATCCACCGCCTGGGGCTCCAACAGCCGAACACTGGCGCGAAGCACTCCGACTCTATGTCGCGATTACGCGCGGCCGCGACGAAGTCCGATTTCTCTACAGGGAACGTCCGTCGTCCTTTCTTCTGGCGATGGCCGATCACGTGCAATTCCAGACGTGGGAACCTGTGGCGCCGCCGCATTTTGAGATTACGGAACAGCGAACGTCTGAAGCGGAGAGGGTAAGTGACATTCTGCCTGCACCGGACGCGGTAAATGAAACGCAAGACAAAAATCTCGCAGCAAACGAACTGGACCTCAGCACAGACGGGCGGGGTGACGCACCTGCGGAAGTAATCATCCCGATTGCGGCAGAACCAGAATCAAAGAGCGCCGGAGGAATCTCTCCACACACTATCCCGAATGGCGACGAGCTTTTCGCAGGCGAGGATGCGGGCGAACCGGCCACTCCGGAAATTCTGAACGGCATCCCGATCGTCCGTGTCAGCCAGAGGTCCTCGCAGTTCGACCTCGCCCGCCAACTTGGCAAATCCCAAACGGAAATCAGCCTCCTTTGCCAAGAGCTGGGCTGCTTTGTCCCACCGACGACAACTTTGCCCCGCGGCATCGTGCGTAGAGTGTTCGAACGCTATGGGTGCGTCGCCAACGTGGTTGGATCATGAACGGGATTAATCAAAGGCATCTACCCGAGGAGTTGCCCGGCTTGGGGGCTTGCCACCGGCAGCAGCGGCTCGCCCCCTGGCCCGCCCACCGTGTCTATATCGGCACCTCGGCAGGGAAATACCCGAGCTTACGCTCGACCCAAAACGGCCCAATTGCCATTGCATCAATGTCCGAGTCCAAAAACGCGCGAACGGCATCCGCCGGGCTGCAAGCCAGCGGTTCGCCACCGACGTTCAGTGATGTGTTTACCAACATTGGAATTCCTGTCTTCGCAAAAAAAGCCCGTAACAGGTCGTAAAATAACGGGTTTTGCGTTCTTCGAACGGTCTGAGTTCGAACAGACCCGTCGGCATGCATAGCGGCAGGCGCCTGCTCATTCCGATCGGATTTCAGCCGATCCACGAGAAGCATGTGAGGCGACTCTAATCCACTGGACAACCATTCGCTGCGAAATTCGTCGAGTATCGCGATTGCAAAAGGTCGGAACGCCTGGCGCCTCTTGATGCGATTCAATCGCTCAGCGATTCGTTTCTCTCTTGGGTCTGCCAACAAGCTGCGGTTACCAAGAGCTCTGGGTCCGAATTCCAAGCGGCCCTGAAACCACGCTACAACCTTACCTTGGGCAAGGGAATCTGCCGCCCGCTCTGCAATCTTGTCTACCTCAGCGAAGGAAATCTCCGGGATGCGCTCCAAGGCGGTCATGATTTCCGAACGATTGAATTCGGGTCCATAAAATGGCGCGGTCCCATCGGGCGGGAGGCGTGTGGATCTCCCCTCGTTGGCCATTAGCAAGCCACACCCAAGAGCAAGCCCGGCGTCGTGGGCGGCGGGTTGAATGAAGGTTTCAGCGAATGGCCCTTCTCGCAGAAGCCTTCCATTCGCCACCGAGTTCAACGCCACCCCTCCTGCTAAAACTAAGCGTGTGCTCCTCGTCCGGCTATACAGGTGAGACGCTAAACCAAGCACAATTTCTTCAAGCACTGTCTGAGTGCTCGCGCTGATGTCAGGATAAGGCGCCCACGCCTCTGAATCAGATTCCCTCTGTGGGAAACCGAGAAAATCAGCCAAGCCCACAGTCGGGAAAGCTTCGCCCGAACCGCAGTCCAGCCACTTCGTGTTCATTGCGATCTTCAGCGGACTACCACCAGTGAGCGGAAGGCCCAGGATGCGCCTGATGGGTCCGGTCAGAGAAGCCCGTCCGCAACCAGCAAACGCCATCGCCGTTCCTTCAAGATCTGAATTGAAAAATCCACAGAAACGCGCGAGCCCGGAATAGAAATTGCCCAACGAATTTGGGTGTTCCAGCGCTCCAAAGCGTTCGAAGTGGACGCCAGACACCCTCCCCCAAGTGGTTGTCTCCCTTTCTCCGCGCCCATCCAACGTAAGGAACGCGGTTTCCTCAAAAGATGAGCCGAAGTAGGCACTTGCAGCGTGCGCCAAGTGATGTCTATAGAAGAGGATTTTGCAGCCTCTGGGGAGCGGTCCAATCTCACTCTCAAACCACTTCGCTAGACGAAAGCAGTTGAACGCTTTCCTTACGTCCTTCGCGAGGTGGCGAGGTTTGACCCTAAAAGAGAAAATGTCTTCCCTTAGGATGCGATCCCGGAGGAGCAGCCACGGGTGCCATGCCAATCCGATACCCATTAGTTCCTTCTGGGTGATTCCGCCTACGCGGAGGCAGAACGCGATTGCATCGCGAGGAAATCGCGATTCCTTCTTCTTCCTCGTAAACCGCTCTTCCTCAACAGCGGCAACAACGTGCCCATCCTCTGCAATGAGCGCGGCGCTTGAGTCGTGCGAAAACGCGTTGATCCCCAAAAACATTAGAATGCGTGTGCATTCGCCTTCCAGCGAAGCCGCACGGTAATAAAGACCTGTATCAGCATCTCGTAAGCCGTAGCGACGAGAACCACCAGCATCACGGCCGATAAGAGCAGGGTTCCACTGTTAAAGGAGAGGGCATACTTCATGACCCGGCCAAGGCCATTCGGGGCCAGCATCCATTCCACTACTATGGTCAGACCAAGAGTAAAGGCACCATGACTCTTGAGAGCGGGCAGCAAGGCTGTTTCAACAGCGGGCCATCGAACGTGAGCAGTAATCCAAAGAGGTCCCGCGCCCGCTTGTTTCATCAGAAATTCAAGAGAGGAAACCGTATCGTCAAGCGTGCCCAGTCCGAGCGAGATGACGGCGAGAGCGGGGTAGAATATACCTCCCGTCCATTCGAGCGCAGCCGTCGGACACCCAGCTGCATATATAATCGGCAGTAAAAGCAGGGGAGGAATCGGGTTTGCCAGCCGAGTCAACAACCTCATGATCCGTGCCGAACGTTTGTGGAGACAGGCCAGGAACAGAAGCAAACAGCCCAAAACAAGGCCACCTGACAAATAACGTAAGAAGCGCAGTGCGGTCTGCCAAGTGTGGAAACCCAAACCCGCCGGTTGCCCCGAAACGACTGTTATCATTGGGTCTGTTTGCCAGCCTTCGCATATCCTTCGCACAATCATAATCGGCCCAGGCAGCAGGTCTCGAGACAACGTCTCCGCCACGATGCTCCAGGCCGCAACAATTACCAAAAACGCAAACAAGCTGGAAAGCCACCGCCACAGATCCGGCGCGTCGACAAGAAACGCCGGACGATCAGGCTGAAAGCTACTATTCGCGTTCATGCCCTACAGTTACTTGGAACTGGCTGATGCCTTTTTCGCTAGAGCCAAGGCACCATCGAAATCAAATGCGGCCAAACGCTCGCGTGCGGTCGCCAGTTCCGAAGTAGCCGCCGCGCTTAAAGCTTTTGAGGAGGTTTTCGCAATGATTGCCTCGGCCTCTGATTTCAATGCTTCAAGGTCCCGGTAGGTATTATCGGCGAAGATAACATCGTCAACCTTCGGAGTTCGACTCTTGAACATCCCCTTTGCTAAAAACGAGTTCAGGATGGCTCCGTTCACATACTGGTAGTAGAATGGGTTCTGAGTGTCGTGAAACCAAGGCTTCTGATCCTCAAACGTGATGAATGGGTCCAGGCTATGGTAAATGATCTTGGCATCCTTTTCGGTGAACTCCTGCCCAGTCACTTTCGTTAGGTATGCCATGTGGATGGAGGCGGCTTCAGACTCATGGTCCTTAATAAACTGGACGATCCGATAATTAACGCCGGCCAAGCGTTGGATAATCTCGGGATGCTTCTGCGCAAATTCTTTCGTTGTCGCCCAACTGTTCTGCAAGACCGCGGCTAGTTCGGTTGAATCAGACGACGGCTTGGCTCCTTTCGCAATATCACTAGAGGAGATCAGAGCGATAAAGCCGTCCTTTTCCAACTGAATCCGCGACGGCACACCACCTACTTGAAAGTCAGCTTCTTTCTTCCTCATGGCGGCCAGCGTTAGGGGGTCCTCTAACACAAGTGGTTTGTAGTCCGCAGCTGACATGGAACCATCGCTCAGAAGTTTGTCGATAAAGGGTTTGATCGCAGTCTCGGCCGGGTAGGCAAAGGTCTTTCCCCTCACCTGTTGGATCGTAGCGGCAATCGCTTCGGAGTGCGTCTTGCCTTCGGAAACAAAGTCCGAGTAGCGTCTATACCCGGCGTTAGGTTGAGCCATCAATGCATATCCTTGAAAAAGGTCACTAAACACGAATGCGATGACATCTGGTGCCGATTCGAGGCTGCTGAAGATTATTCCAGGCGGTATGCTGATCGCATCAAACTTTCCGTTTACCAAGCTGGGGATTGCCTCTTCTACTTTGATGGTTTCGGCCTGAAGATCGATTCCTACTTCCTTGAAAAAGCCCTTTTCAATTCCGATAGATGTAATCGTGTGATCGGCGTAGGGCAGATTGGCGAAGTGGACAGTCACCAGCCCCCTGTCCTTCGCAATATCGGCGTGATGGGAAGGGTTATGGCGTGTCAGCCAGAAACTGCCTCCGACGAGAGCGAGAATCAGAACGATGATAGTGATCTTATTTTTCATGATGTCGAGTGAGTTGGGATTGGATGCGGGGTAATTAAGTGAGAAACGAACGGTGTAATGAATTGACCCAACGCGATGTAGATGACTGCAAGGATCATCAACTGAGGCAAGTTGGCGTAGAGAAACGCTTGGTAGCCTAGTGCTCCCAGCCCGCCCGACTGCGAGTTTATCAATTCGGCCCCAAACGAGAGCGGAAGTAATAACTGGCAGGCCCAAGCGCAAGTCTGTCTGGTTTGATCCCACATTGCCGGTGCTGCAACGTCCTTCAATTGATGCCAGCGTTTGCCACCGAGATGCCGCACTTGCTGCAGGAGAGGTTCTGGCAAGTAGTGTCTAGTGTCGTGTAGCGTCCCGGACACCAGCAGGGCTACGCAGATTGCAATATAAGCGACGGTCGCGCCCTCCCCGCGGGGAGAGAGGAATACCAGCAGAAACACAAGCGCCAGTGGAGGAACCGCTCGAAGAGAGGCGATCGCCTTGACGGGGACTGCTTGCCAGCCCGGCAGCATCAATACTGCAGCACCCAAGGCATATCCACCAACTGCGCCTAGGCCCATACCCAATAAGGCTCGAATCAGGGTGCGCATCGACTCGCCGATCAGGACCTTCACGCCTGCCGCAAGAGTGTTTCCTGAAAAATTACCAAAGCGGGCAAAACTATCGATGGAAGTGGCCGCATTCCAGAAATGAGGGACACCCGATTGAGCGGGGGAGAAAATGGCCAGAAGTTCCCATACGAAACCGATGGCGGCTGTTTTCCACAAAATAGATAAACACCTATTCATGGCCGTGCCTCCCTTTGCTGAGTTGCGGACAGGTGTGCGGCCACTTGAGCGACTTTTTCGATGAAGGCTGGGTTCTTGCGGGTGGCCTCGTCGCGCGGACGCGCAAGGTCGATTATGAATTCTTTGGTGTCTCCTCCGTGCTGCATCACAAGTATTCGGTCCGAAAGCCAAACAGCTTCCTCAACGTCGTGGGTAACGGCGAGAACGGTCAGTTTGCGCTCAGCGCAGAGCTTCTGGAGCATCTGTTGCATATTTCTTCGGGTCAGCCAATCGAGATTGCCCGTGGCCTCATCAATTAGAAGGAGATCGGGATTGGCGCTTATCGCCATTGCAAGTGAGACGCGACGACACTCACCCCCAGATAGCTCCCCGGGATAGCGGTCCAAAAAGGTGATCGGATCTAACTCAACCAACTCGCACAACCTGGCTGCGTGGGCTCGTCGCGCCTCCTTGCCATGCCCCCTGATCTCGAGTGCATATCCGAGATTGGACCAGATATGGCGCCAAGGGAACAGGGCATCGGCTTGGAATTGAACACCAAGTCTCGGTTTTCCGTTCGGAAAATTAATGATGCCTTTAGCGGGCATCAGCGCACCGGAGAGCAACCCGACAAGTGTGCTCTTTCCACATCCGGATGGACCTACGAGACACACGAACTCACCTGCGTTGATATCACAGTCGAAGTCCGTGAAGATTTCGCGCCTGACGCTACCCGTAGGGCGGCTGAACGCTAGCGAACGGACCTCGACTACGGATGTGCCGTTGGGCTTCACTTCACCGGGGCGGTTGTTGTTTCGATTTCGACACCGAGCGCCTCGCATGCGTCAAAATAGTTGCCTTGATCGAAGTGTTGTTGAGCGACGTGTTCCTGCTGCCGGCGCAACGCTTTCGCAGCTGCGGCCTTGCAGTCCATGAGGCGTTTCATGATCGCTGCGGCGGGCAGGATTTCCTTGTTGCGATTCATGTGGTGGATCCCTTCGTCAGCGGTCAAGAAATCGTAGCTCGCCTCCCATGCATCCCTCAGATCCTTGGCGTCAACATGTGTCTGAATGCGACTTCCCAGACGCGCCTCCAACTCACGCACGGTCCCAGTTGAAAGTGTCTTAAAAAGGGCTTCGGACGCCCGGTTCACGACGCCGCAAATGCGCAGACATTTCCTTTCGACATCCGCATCGTCCTGCCATTTCGAAGGTATGTTCGCAGCAACTACCACCGGCTTCTGAAGCTTGGCGACTGCAGCTTTCCGTTCATTCTTTGATGCTTCATCAATCTCAAGCTGCTCCACGACTTGCTGAAGGTGCCGGTAGTTGGCAAAGACTCTATAGCCCGGCAGTGCGAGCGCCGTTGCCACCGTGAGGGCGTGGCCCACCACAAAGTCGAATCGGCTCCTGCCCACGCCTGATAGTGGTTCGAGGAAGGTCAAGCTCGAAGACGACACCGGTGGCAGCTCTTTGTTCAGCGTAAGACTTTCGAGCATCCGTTTGTTTTTCGGGTCTGCTTGGGCGACTTCGACCAGTAGCTTCACGAATTCCAAACCAGCACTGTCATAATATGCGATCGAGCCTTTCCCTCCGTCCTTTTCGCCGAGCACATCATGGTAACGGAGTTCGGCGAGAAGGGCAAAGAGGTTGGCCAGCGTCGGACCGCCGGCCGGAGAAGTCGGTGATGCATCCAAACCGCGGATATTCCATTCGTTACGTCCCACCAGCGCGTAACCATGATATAAGTGGCTGACGGCCACGTGGTGAAACTTGCCTTTGAACTCGGGCTCTGTGAGCCACTGATCGAGCACCACTATTAATGTATCGGACTTGTCTTTTTCGACGTCAGCCATTCGGCTCTTGAACTCAGTCAGAGACATCGGTTCTTCCAACAGCTCAATATTGAAATTGCGGAAGACTTCGCGGGCGAGCAACGGCCACAGGTGGTCCGGCACCGTGGCGATGTAGGGGAATCTCAACCTGATTGGCTCTTCGTCTGCAAAGAGAGATGTCTTCGCAGCGGTCCTCAACCACAGTGGCTGCGGCAAGTCGAGCGCCGCAAAAATCTTCTCCGGGCTTAGCTCTAAAACGGTGGCAAGCGCAGTCAACTTCTCCTCGGGAATCTCGTGAAGAACACCCTTTTTAGCCTTGCTGATGTAAGACGCCGACAAATGCGCCTTGCGGCACATCTCAGTCTCCGAGATCCCGAGCTGATCTGCGCGAGAGGCGAGGAGGTCGGCGATTCTCTGGGTCGGCGTTTTTGCTGAGGTCGAATTCATGGAATCAGTGGCGCCAAAATCTAGATGCTTTCCGCGTTACGGCAAGCCATTTATCCGCAAAAGAAGAGACATAGAAAAGCAACGCAATGGAAAGGGTCGCAATCGGCGCTGAATTTTCATTGACTAAAGGGGAGGCGCATGCTTTCGTGGTCGTCATGGAAGAATCACCCCGACCTGAGGATGAAGACCCACCTAGGAGACTCGGGGACGCGGACATTTCTCCAAAGCCAACAGCATGGCGTTCTTTCGCGTTGCGTTCTGGCGATGACTGGTTAGGGTTGAAGGGTGCAAAAAGAAGCCGTCTCCATCAGGGTCACCTCTCCGTGCCGAGAGACCCGAACGAGCATCCCGAGGACGAAGAACGTCTTCCCAGCCCAGAAAGCCGGGAATTCGAAGCAGTCGCATGGGAATTGGGACGACTTCTGCAAAGCAGTTCATCGATCGACTGGCAGGATACTCGGTCGTGGAGTGCTGAAGTTTTATCAGCCTACGCCGCACGGTGCGAAAAAAGCCGCAGCCTGACAGCGAAGCTCGAGGGGTCTGAATATCTCGTAGGCGGGGCTGAGCACTACCTGCTTCAGGTTGACGGTGTCCCTGATCGAATTTTTAAGGTCACTTATGGCGACAATTTTGGTTGCAAGAGCTACTTTTGTCCTTTGGATCCAGATTTGACGGGGCGCAATTTTCACGCCACCGGTAATGACGACGCGATATTCTATCTGAGGCGCTGGATTTTGCTGAACTCTATCGGTCCGCACCAAACGTCCTTTGAGGGCTTTCTGCCGCCGCTTCAACCCGGATGGGTCCCAAGCATTTGCGTCAGTCAACCTAAGATTCAAGCGATGGAGAACCCGAACCACCTGGAGATCCGACAGTCACTCGGGCGACTCGGCTTCGTCAAAATCAGCGAGGACGCTTTTCTATGCCCGAAGACCTACCGGCTCCTCACGGATACTGCACCACGGAATGTCCGCATAATTGACGGTATTCCATTCGCGCTCGACGCTATCGCGGAAATTGCCTCGGATAGGGTGATCAACTGGTTTCATGAACTGTTTCCTCGAGTAGCGGCCGGCGAGATCTCAAACATGTCTGAATGCCGCCACATTGACAAATTGTGAACTTGCTCGCCCTTCGTCTTTCGGCGGCTGGGTAGATGGTCTGGAGGAATGTTGCCGGATTGCTTTGGAGGTTGGACAAGAAATCGTAACCTGACGATCGTGCGCGGCGAATTGCTGGGTCTCTCCATTTAATACCGGCGCCTTGATGGGCAAGAAAAGCCCCGCGTCCTTGCGGAGGCGGGGCGAACATTCTGATGGGAGCCTCGTCGATTTTCCAAGGCTGCCTCGTAATCACGCGGACGTCGAGGGGAGGCCACCAGAAAAAACAGCGCAAATGATGCGAGGGATCGAAATTGCCGCACGCGCGACATTCGTTGTAGCGCCCCCCCGACATAAAGCGGCAGCGTGGCCGGCACATTGGCCGAGGCACGTTGAAGGAAGCATAACGGGATACTCACCCGTTAGGCCCAAAGTTTTCGGACATTTTCGGACAGTTGAACTGCGCAATGCTGCGTAATTCTGCCAAATCCGGAATTCGGCGAGAGCGCAGTTAAGCCACTGAATTGCGAGTGTTTGCGCAGTTTTCACGAAGCTCCGCCAAGTCGCGGAAGCGGGTTCGAATCCCGTTAGGGTCGCCAATCTTTAAGATTGGCGATCGCGAAGCGAATTCGAACCTCGGTTCGACTGCGTGACGCAGAGCGTCCCGCCAAACCGCCGGAGGCGCATCCTGCAGGAACCATGGGCCAAGTGGGGTTCAATCCCGTTAGGGTCGCCATCCCATCAACGACTTACGTTGATGGCGGCGATTTATTGGAAAGAAAATGCAAACTTTCCAGGGGATTTGGGGGCTGCGTAACGCGTTGGTCAACGCAGACTCGGTCACTCCCAAAACCCACCCCGGCACGTGATGCCGTTGACTTCGAGGCGGGGCTTTGCCCGCGTGAAGGTTCTCGATGGGGCCATTGCGAAAGGCGAAGGCGGTGAGCGCATTCGCTTCGACTGGAGGCGATGCCGATGGCGCCTCCGAGGTTGCGCATCGCAGATCATATTTGCCCTTTTTTCGAGGCACTTTTCGGCGAAAATCGACGAAAACTCTCTCCGTGAAAAACACGAATTTCAAGCACGCCGCACGGCAAAAATCGGCCGATTCGAACGAGCCGCGCTTTATCCTAGCCGGAAGGGAGCTTTCACGGCGGGAGCATTGCCACATCTGCGCGTTCTTCAGCAGTCTGGAAGAAAAACGGCGCATCCTTTCAACTTTCATCCGCGATGGTTTTGATGCCGGCGAGAGAGCGGTGCATGTCATCGCCCCGACGGAACGGTCCGCTCATCGCGCCTGGCTCGTCTCGGAAGGAATCGATACGGACAACGCCGAAAAGTGCGGCCAACTGGATATTCGTTCCTGGACGGAAACGCATTTCGTCGATGGCAAATTCGATCAAGTTGACACCTTCACGCGCTTTCAACGCGTGATCGAGCAGGCGCAGGGCGCGCGGATTCGCTTCATTACGGCGATGGAGTGGGCATTGGAGGATCCCTCAATTCCCGATGCGCTTTTGGAATATGAGGCCCGAACGAACTTTTTGTGGCGCGATCAGACCCGACCAATCAATCCGGTCATTTGCGCCTATGATCTCCGAAGGTTTAGCGGAGCGACGGTCATCGACGTATTGCGCACCCATCCATTGATCATTCTGGGCGGCATTCTCCAGGAGAATCCGTTCTATATTCCGCCGGAGGAAATCTTAGCCGAACTGAAGACTCGGCGGTTAAAGTCTTCGGAATAATCAACCGGCCATGCAGGCAACCGAAAACCATGATCGGGATAACTCAGAGTTACGGCGGTGTCTGAACGATCTGATCGGCTTGACGACGCTTCCAGCGATCTGGGCCGGAGGCGACACGCGGGAAATCGTCATCAAACTTCTCGAGACGCTCTTAAGGGTGCTCGATTTGAATTTCGCCTATACGCTCCTTCCCGCGAGTTCTGGCCGCGACCAGATCGAGTTGGCAAGGTTCGCCGGCAGTGAAGACTTTTCGATTCAGGCTGAAGAGATGGCGAGCGCAATTCGCCCTTGGCTGGTGGAAATGTCGGCGTCGCCCGAGTCGACCGATGTGCCCCTGGTGAACGGTATGAGGATCGCGATCCGCCGGCTAGGCCTGGGAGAGCGAAGAGGATGGCTGGCCCTTGGATCTCTGCGTAAGAATTTTCCGACGAGATCAGATGAGCTTCTTCTGGGCGTTGCGGCGAATCACGCCACTCTGGGCTTGGAGGATGCGCATGTTCTGCGCGAGCAAAAGCGCGCGGCGGCGGAACTGGATCGGACGGTGGCTGCGCGAACCGCAGAACTCGAAGCCGCGAATGCGGCGCTGCACGCGGAAATCGCCGAGCGTCAGCGCGTGGCCGAAGCGCTGCGTATTTCTGAAAGTCTGGCCCGTGCCCAGTCCGAAGTTCTGACCCGGACCCTCGACGAGCTGACGATGGAATCGAACTTTGATCGCATCGCGGAAAATGTCTTGCGCGCGCTTCTCAGCCAGTTGAGTTCGCTCAGTTGCGGCGTCTGGCTCCGGAACCCGGCGAGCGGGATGATGGATTTCGAGTTTGCGATCGAGGGCGAGGACTTCAAGTCGAAGTCCGACCCGCTGCTGGCCGCCGTGAGCCCTTCGCAGCCCATGGACGGCGTGTATCCGTGGGCGGAAATTTTTCGCACCGGCATGCCCGTGGTTCATGAAGACATTCGCGAAGGCCCGGATTTTCCCTGGCGGTCTCACCTCCTCAGTCAGGGAATCATCACCGTTCTTGTGGTCCCCATGTTTATTGCGGGCGAGCCCGCGGGCGTCATCGGGATTCGCTTCGCTGAAAGGCGGAAATTTCACCCTGGAGAATTGGCACTGGCCCGTGCGCTGGCGAACCAGGCGATATTGGCGATGCAGTTGACGCGACTATCGAAAAAGATCCGCCAGTCCGCGGTGGTGGCCGAGCGAAACCGTCTTGCTCGGGAGGTTCACGACACTTTGGCGCAGGGATTCACGGGTGTGATCATGCACCTGGAAGCGGCCGAGGAAGCAATGTCTCGCCACCGTGCGGAAGTCGTCGCCGGGCACCTCCGGGGGGCGGGTGAAATCGCGCGCGACGGCCTGCGCGAAGCCCGGAGATCCGTGTGGGCGCTGCGGCCCCTGGCCTTGGAGGAACAGAATCTGGCGGAAGCCCTGGAAGAGCTGATCAAGAAACTAACTGCCGGCACCACGTTGCGAGCGAAGTTTTTCCTGCAAGGGGAGCCGCAGAAACTGCCGGCGGAATGGGACACCAATGTCCTCCGCATTGGCCAGGAGGTTTTGACCAATGTTTTCCGTCACGCCCAAGCCACCGAACTCCAGGTGATGCTCGCGTTCGGCGATCGCGAAGTGCGTCTGGCCATGTGCGACAATGGGCGCGGCTTTAACCCTGCCGACAACTTTCCCGGTTTCGGCTTGCGCGGCATGGGGGAAAGGGCGGAAAGCATGGGCGGTCAGTTGAGCATCCAAAGCGCCACCGGCAGCGGGACCACCGTTTCCCTGGTGCTGCTCCTGCCAAACTAAACAGCTATGAGCCGCACAGCCAGAGTTGCCAAACTTCCCTTGTCACGGGTCCCGGCGCAGGCGGCTGATGAGCCGGGCGAATCCAATAAGATCCGGCTGTTGATCGCCGACGATCACACCACGGTGTTGGCCGGGCTGGCTTCCATTCTTGGCATGCAGCCGGATATGGTCGTCGTCGCCGAGGCAACCAATGGCAGCGAGGCGGTGGAGCATTGGCGGAGGCATTCGCCGGATGTGACCCTGCTTGATCTTCGCATGCCGAAACTGGACGGAGTCGGTGCGCTCCAGGAGATCCACCGCGAGAATGCCTCCGCGCGGATCATCGTGTTGACCACCTACGACACCGATATCGAAATCTACCGGGCGGTCAAGGCAGGGGCTCAGGGCTATTTGCTCAAGGATGCACGCCGCGAGGAACTGCTCGACTGCATCCGCAAGGTGCACGCCGGTGAGACCTGCATCCCGCAGGCGCTGGTGAAAAAGCTGGCCACTGGCATCAGCAGCGAAGACCTGACGGAGCGAGAACTTGAAGTGCTGGCCTTGCTCGCCCGCGGTAAGAGCAACAAGGAAATCGGCACCGACCTCTTCATCAGTGAATCGACCGTGAAAGGCCACCTGCGCAATCTCTTCACCAAGCTGAATGTTCAAAGCCGCACGGAGGCCATCACGGCTGCCAGCCGCCGCGGGCTGGTCCAGCTTTAGCGCCGACCCACCGTCGGCGGTCCTTTCGCTCCGACTTCGTCATGGGAGTTTCGTCGTGGAGGTCACCGTGACCTCGCGGACGAGATGCTGCGAGACCGCGGCGCGCGGCACTACGGACCGGATGGCCGAGGGCTTCGTGTGCGGAAGGATTGGGTGAAACCAGTCCTTTAGTGCGGCAAAAGTCGAACCGTTCGGGCGATAGCTGGCCGTCGATCTTGGTGGCAGATTGTCTGCGGCTTTGAGGCAGCGATGGCGATAAGCGACGTCGCTTCCAAGCTTGGAGCTAAGCAACAACCACCAATCAGAAACCAACGAAAGGACAATTCTATGAGCACTGGCAACGGACAAACACTAGCGGGCAAGGTGGCGATCGTCACCGGTGGCTCTCGGGGCATCGGCGCCGCAATTGCCAAGCGCCTTGCTGCGGACGGAGCGAGCGTCGCTCTTACCTATTCCAAAGGCGCAGACGCCGCCGCCGCGGTCGTCCAGGCGATCGAAAAGTCGGGCGGCAAGGCCATCGCGATCCAGGCGGATGCCACCGACGCCGGGACCGTGCAGGCCGCCATTGAAAAGTCCGTCAAGACTCTCGGGCGACTGGACATTCTGGTAAACAACGCGGGCACGGCGATTCCGAAACCGTTCGAGGAAGCCACGCTGGAAGAACTGAACCTGGTCATCGACATCAACGTCCGCGGCGTGATGGTCGCCACGAAAGTGGCGCTGAAGCATCTCGCTGATGGCGGGCGGATCATCAACATCGGCTCGTGCGTGGGCGAGCGGACGATGACGCCCGGCCTGGCGGCCTACTCCGGCACCAAGGGAGCCGTCAAAATGTTTACCCAGGGGCTGGCCAGAGAGTTGGGTGGGCGAGGCATCACAGTGAATAATGTCCAGCCCGGTCCCATCGACACGGACTTGAATCCGGCGGCGGGCGACTGGGCCACGCCGCAAATTGCAAACACCGCGCTGAAGCGTTACGGCCACGTGGAAGACATCGCCGCGATGGTGGCCTTCGTCGCCGGTCCCGAAGCGTCCTACATCACCGGCGCGAGTTTGACGGTGGATGGCGGCACCAACGCCTGAGCGCCTACGCCAACATCCGAGACGCAGTCCGCAGTATGAGCCGGACAAACGAAGAAAACAAGGCGCTGGTTCTGGTGGCGTTCGACACGCTTTTCAACCGACGCGACTATGCCCAAGCCGAGCGGTATTGGTCCGCCAGCTATATCCAACACAGCGCACATATTGCTCCGGGTCGGGATGGTCTGTTCGACTTGGTCAAAGCCAGTCCGCCTGCGCTGAAATATGAGCCCGGCTTGATCGTGGCCGACGGCGACTTTGTCATCGTCCACGGGCGATTCTCGAACATCGGTCTGCCCGTGAACTGGATTGCCGCCGACATTCTAAGAATCGACAACGGCATTCTCGTCGAGCACTGGGATGTCATCCAGGAGGAGGCTGCGCGAGAACAGTCGAAAAGTGGGAATCCGATGTTTGGAGAAACCTTTCCTATTTAATCCGGAAGCTAACGGAATCGGTGCCCATGTCAGACCTATCCAATAAAACGGCGCTCGTGACCGGCGCATCTCGGGGCATTGGAAGGGCCACGGCGCTGGCGCTGGCCGAAGCTCACGCCCGGGTCATCGTGCATTATGGGCGCTCGAAGGCGGAGGCCGAGGCCGTCGTCACGGAGATCCATTCCGCCGGCGGCTGGGCGGAGGCCGTGCAGGCTGATTTGGGGACACCAGACGGGGCGGCCACGCTGGCCGCGCAGGTCGGAACATTACCCCAAACCCGACTGGACATTCTTGTTTCCAACGCTGGCATCTCCAGAGCCTCCGCATTCGAGGACTACGTGCGCGAGGATTTTGACCTGCTGTTTGCCACCAATGTCCGCAGCACTTTTTTCCTGGTGCAACAGTTGCTTCCGCTACTGGTCGAAGGCGCCAGCGTCGTCCTCGTCTCTTCGCTCGTGGCGCGGGCCGTGCCGGGGAATCCTGGCCAGCCGGACGCGCCGTCGTTGTCGGCCTATGCCGCGACCAAAGGAGCAATCGAGACCCTGGTCAAACACTGGGCCGCGGCTCTCGGCCCCCGGCGCATTCGGGTCAATGCGGTCGCGCCCGGCGTGATCGAGACCGACATGTCGAATTTCACGAAGACCGAAGCGGGGCGCAAGATCACCCTCGACATGCAGGCGTTAAAACGCATCGGCCAGCCCTCCGACGTGGCCGACGTGATCGCCTTTCTATGCTCGGAAAACGCCCGATGGATCACCGGGACGAGCATTCCAGTGGACGGAGGCTCGAAGCTGTAACGCGCAAATCGGCGAGGGACAGGAGATATATCCACGGTCGCCAAACTCTCTTCCATTTCCGCAGCGATAGCGGGAAGCAGCTTCGCCGCGCATACTTGCGCCGATGACATCGGGCAGAGGGAGCGTGCGCATCGTGGCAAGCGTATTGGACGATTTCCGGCTCCGGAACAGTGTTTCGCGTCAATGACGTGTTTTCTATTGGAAGAAATTGGAAACCGAAATTGCCGAGCGTTGCTGACGAACGATGGTTTCGTTGGATACGGCCGAACGCCCGATAGCCGGCAGAACCCGCTTGAATCGCATGAGCGAGGTGACGATGGCGTGGGCGGGATCCCTTGGATCCATGGATGTCAATCGCCTAGCCACACCCAGCGCACACCATCAATCGCCACCCGTCCATCGGTGTTCGCATTGGTGATTTCGACACTGCTGACATCGCCAGCTTCGCACTGCAATTTACCGAGCGCCACGAATGGAAATGGCGTCCCCGGGGTGCGCTGATCCACGGTCCGGCGCACCGTACCGGTCGCGTCGCGGAGTGTGACCGGAACATTGGTCGCCTGGTTTTTCGCGGGGCGGAAAGCGAGACATACCTGGTAGCTTCCGGCGTGCGGCAGAGTGGTTTGGAAGCGGGCGAACGCGGGTGCTTTCTGTCCACCGCGCGCCACGTCGAAGTGAGCGCCGGGACCGAGGAATACGTCGGGCGTGCGCGTGTGATCGGCACGGATGATCTCGGGATACGCGCCATCCCAGCGGCCCACAAGCTCGGCGTCGCATTCATCGATCGTCACATCGCGCGCCAGGGCAGCGCCGACCGGCACTTCGGCGGCGACCAGGCGGCGCCGGCCAGTCTGATCCTCCACAACGAGGCTGACGCTGTAAACTTTCTCCAGCGCAAAGCGGTGCTCCGCTATTTCGCCCTGGGCGGAAACGGCGCCGGTTCCATCAAAGTCCCACCACACATTCGTGAGCGGGTCTTTGAGACCGTCTGCCGCGATGGAAAAGCTCACCAAGTCGCCGGGGCGCGGATGCTCGGGTGTCCTCACGATTTTCACCTGCGGTTGATAGCCGGCGTCCAACACCGCCCCTTCCTGGCGCAAGAGCGTCCGCAGCCTGGGCACATCCACGTTTTGCACAGTCGCCCGATCCGCAATGGCGAGGTGCGCGGCGACGCCGGCGGCGTGACCGAGCATCATGAAGACAGGCTCCATGCGCAACGAGCAGTAGGCGACGTGCGTGGTTGAGAGACAGACCGGCACAAGCAGATTGGCGGGCTCGTGGGGTGTGAGGCAGCGATACGGGATGTCGTAGTTTTCCACCGAGACGTGGCGCGTGAGATCGGGCTCCAGCTTGCCAGCCTGCAGGAGGCGCAGCACGACGTGGCAATCAATCCCGTAGCTGCCCGCGCAGACACCGTCGGACTTCCAACGATCCTGAGTGAGGTCCTGCTCGCGAAGCACGTAGCGGCCGAGCATCCGGCGCGCTTCGCGGACGTAGAGCTGGAAAGGAAAGTGACCGTTGTCGGCGAATTCATCCTTCGGCAGCCCCCACGTCCGCGCGTCCGCGCGAAAAGCCTCCGGCAGTTCAGGATCGTTTTGCAGATACCAAAGCAGGCTCAGGAAGTAGTCGCGATGCCGCGCGGCGATGCGGTCGCGCGTTGGCCAGTCGGCTTCGGCGTAGCCCTCATTTGCGCCGGCGAGATCGCCCCAGTTCGTATCGAACTTCTCATTCGGACCCGCCCTCATCGCAGCACTCACGTAGAGTTCGCCAAAATGTGTATGACCGCGCTCGATCACCCGCCGTCCGTAGGTCGTGCGCCATGGCTCGGGATCGTAGTGCTCGGGCTTGGGAAAAAGGACGCGGTTCCCGGTACTCGACGTAAGCGAAACCCGGTAGTTGTAAGCTTGCGTGCGGTGATCGCCGAGGCCACGGATTTCCTTCGGCCCAGCGCTGATGCCGGCGAGGATTTCGCCAAACTCCGCGCGTCCTTCGCGGCCCACGCGGTAGGGCACACCCGCGCCCGCCATCAGGTCGCCTTCGTAGCTGGCGTCGATGAAGACATCTCCGGTAAAAGTCCGCGCGCCGCCGCTCGCGAGATCATCGACGACGAGCGCGACGACGCGCCCCTTTTCCACCTTCACCGTCTGGAGCCGGTGCCGCTTCCAGACCTTCACCGTCGCCTGCTCGGCGAGCATTTGGTCGAAGACGGCCTCCGCGACGTGAGGCTCGAATTTCACCCCATTGCGGCAACGGGTGAACTGCTCCGAATCCGCGCCGTACATGTCGCGGTAATACTTTACGATGCGCTTGAAGAAATCGTCGGCCAGCCCGCCCACTGTCGCGCGGTCCCCCATGTCCGTATCCACCAAGCCGCCGCTGACGACGCCGCCCACGTGGGCATTGAGGTCCAGGAGCGCGACGCTGTGGCCGTGCCGCGCAGCGGCGACCGCGGCCATCACGCCGGATGGCGTACCACCACAAACAACGACATCCGCGTGGACAGGCACCGGGCTGACATCCGCGCGCGCGGAAACGGCGGCCAGCGCGAGCGCGGCGAGGAGGGAAACAGTACGGATCATATTCGGAACATTCGGCGGTCAGCGCTTCATGCTTTTCAGCGCGGAATTTGGTTGAGCGTATAGTAGGCGGCGGGATGCAGCAGGGGCTCGCCTCCGGCCGAGCGCAGGCCGGGCAGGTGCAGCTCGTGGATGTGGCCTTCGACGAGCCCCTTCACGATGAGCCGCGCGCTGCGGCCATCCGGCGCAACGGTGATTTTT
>Ga0105237_10002916_pt1 | contig 20717 bp, 19 predicted proteins | sample KBSC24metaG_FD_81520 | JGI IMG/M metagenome (GOLD analysis project Ga0105237, IMG submission 81520) | Corn rhizosphere microbial communities from Kellogg Biological Station, Michigan, USA - KBS C2-4 metaG | ecosystem: Host-associated > Plants > Roots > Rhizosphere > Soil | place: Michigan, USA... | reverse complement strand
CGTGAACCGCATCGTCTGGGCCTGGGTGCTGACGATCCCGGAGACGGCACTGCTGGCCTACCTGATTCATGCCGCGCTGCGGCATTTGATTTAGTCCTGCGGACGGCAGTTGGACGCACACGCGCAAGAGGCATCTTGCCCTGACTTCGCTTCGATTGTCCCGAGCGCGAGCCTCCCTTATCCACAGTCCTCTATCCGTCATCCCGAGCTTGTCGAGGGATCAGCTCCCGGAAAATGTCCGCGTTATTCGAAACGCGTAGGCATATCGGAGGCTGATCCCTCGACAGGCTCGGGATGACGGGTCCGTTATTTCAGATGCCCTTTTCTATTCCGGACATCAGCAGCCTCGCTTCCCGGCCCTGGACGGTTTAAAAACGCATCGACATGCACTCTTTCGGCCAATCGTTTTCATGGTGGAATTTCAAAAGCGGCATCGAGCTGGAGGACCTTCTGGCCGGGGCGGCGAAGATCGGGTACCGGGGAATCGATTTCCTTCTCGAGGAGTATTGGCCTCTCGCGGGCAAGCACGGTCTTACCCTCGCCGCGATGGGCGGCCACAATTCAGTTCCGGAAGGCCTCAACCGCCGCGAGAATGCCCCCCGCATCGAGGGCGAACTCCGGACCAACATCGCCAAGGCGGAGAAGTGGAAGATTCCCGTGGTGGTCTGTTTTTCCGGCAATCGCGATGGACAAAGTGACGAAATGGGCCTCGAAATTTGCGCCGAGACGCTGGGTCGAGTCGCGCCGATGGCCGCCAATGCCGGGGTGACGCTCGCCCTGGAGATGCTCAACAGCAAGGTCAACCATCCCGACTATCAAGCCGACCATACCAGTTGGGGCATTGAGCTTTGCCGCCGCCTCAACTCTCCCGCGGTGAAACTCGTCTATGATATCTACCACATGCAGATCATGGAGGGGGATGTCATCCGGACGATCCAGCAGCATCACGCCCTTTTCGCCCACTACCACACGGCGGGCAACCCGGGCCGCGGACCGCTCGACGGGAAGCAGGAGCTGAATTATTCCGCCATCACCGCGGCCATCGCAGCAACCGGCTTCACCGGCTTCGTCGCCCACGAATTCAATCCGGCGGGCGATCCGCTCGAGGCGCTGGCCACGGCCTACCGGTTGTGCCAGCCGGCCCAGGCCTTCTGATTTGCTAGACAAATTTCCCCGGGAGGAGCGTCCTTAAGGGACATGGCGCGACAGGACTGGCTGGAAGAGGTTTACCGGGATCACGCACCCGCCCTGTTCCGTTTCCTGATTCGCCTGACGGGCACCGAGGCAGAAACTCGCGACGTCCTGCAGGAGATTTTTGTGCGGCTGGCGCAGTCGCCATCGCTGCTCGACGATGTAACCGCGCCCCGCTCTTATCTCTTCCGGCTGGCGCATCGCCTGGTTATTGATCGCTACCGGCGCGAGGAGGCGCGTCAACGTCACGAAAACCGGGCGCGGCAAGAACAGGAACCTTCGCATCCACCCGAAATCGCGGAAGGGGATGCAGCCTGGGTACAAAAAACACTGGGCCGTTCACTTAACCGCCTGCCTTCCGACCAAAGAGCGGTGGTGATTCTGAAGATTTGGGAGGAAATGACCTTTGCGGAAATCGGCGAGGCACTCGACATCCCGGCGAACACGGCGGCCAGCCGCTACCGCTATGCGTTAGACAAATTGCGGGACGAGCTGCGTCCTCTTCATCAGGACCTGCCATGAACGACGAGCAACTCGAAAAACTTTTGCGGGATATTCCCACGCCCGAGCTGCCCGAATCGTGGCGGGCACCGATTCTGACGGCAGCCATCCGGGAGGCCCGCACTGCCGAAGCGGTTTCGTCCCCGCGCCAGACCTGGCCGACACTGCTCGTTTACCTGCGCAACCTCTTTCGGCAAAATCCGATCACGGCGACGGCACTGGCCATGCTCTGGGTTCTGATTTTTGTCTTTAAGGTGGGCACGCCGATTGATCCCTCCTCGAAAGCCCTGCTCGCGCATATCGATCCGAACCGGCCGATCAACTTCGTTTCGCTTTCCGAGGAAATTCAATTGGTGGAGCTTTGGCAGGAAGAACCCCAACGGAGACAGATGCCATGAAATCATTTTTCACCAAGGTGGGCCGCTTTTTTTGGTCGCGAGGATTCCTGAAATTCATCTTGTGGACGGCGACACTGATCATTTTTTTGTATGTCGAAGAAAACTGGCGTGGCGCCCGCGACTGGGCCGCGACGAAGGCAGAATGGGAGGCAAAGGGAGAAATTTTCGACTATGCGCGATTCATTCCACCGCCAGTCCCCGATGAGCAAAACCTCGGTGCGATCCCACTCTTCAAACTGGAACATCCCTCGGAGAAAGAGCCCGACCTCTCACCAATCCATTTGATGAAAGCCCTGGAGGGAGCTTGGCCCGGACCTTTTCTCCGCATGGGCCATTCGACGAACGGCACGTTGCCCGACATGAAAGATATTCAAAGCTCGATCTCCACTCGTTACGCCACGGTTTTCAAGGATGCAGCGCCTCCACATGACAGCCTTGCTCAATTCGAAATTCTTTACCCCTTTCTTGCCGATCTTCGCATCGCTGAAACAGAGCGCCCCCTTTGCCGCTTTAACCAGGACTACGCGACCTACGGCTATCTTCCCGCCAGCCGCCCTTTGGGACTTGTACTTGCTCAAATGAAGCTCTCCAAGATTCTAACCCTACATGCCTTACTCGCGCTGGATCATCATCAGCCCGATCTGGCGCTGGCCGATCTCAGGACCGTTTCCAAACTTATGTCCGGAGCACGGCAGGATCCAACTCTTGTCGGAAGCCTGGTTGCAATAGCCATGGCTACCATCGGAGGAAATGCCACTTACGATGGATTGGCGCTTCACGCCTGGAACGATGCCCAACTGGCAGAAATTCAGGAGATGCTCAAATCGGTCAATTTTCTGGCCGATTACCGGTTTGCCATAAGGTGCGAGGCCACCACAACGATTCCTCTCATTGATTATCTCAAGAACGGGCATGGCAGCTTTAGTACTGGCGTGAGCGGTTTCGGCATAAACGATTCCTTTCGCGAGCCGATAAATCTCTTCTTTTTCATGCCCAGCGGATGGCTGGATCAAAATAAATGCCAATTCGTAACTTCGATCTTAAAAAACCTGGACAATGTTGATCCCCTGGCACGTCGTATTTTCCCCGATCGCGCCGACAACCTCTACAATCAGGTTCGAAGCGACGCCACCACCCTCATGGGCCTTGCTCCGCATCCGCAGCACATCATCTCAACTATCGCAGCACTCCCCATCCTGAAATCCACTCTTTCCTTTGCCTATGCCCAGGTCCAGGCGGATGAAATGCGGGTCGCGTGCGCGCTGGAACGCTACCATCTCACCCACGGCGCGTATCCCGATTCGCTGGAGATGCTTTTTCCCTCCTGCATCAACGATCTGCCCCACGACATTATGAACGGCCAGCCTTATCATTACCAAAAGCGGCCCGACGGGACCTTTTTGCTTTATTCGGTTGGCTGGAATCAAAAGGACGACGGCGGCTTATCCGTCTTCAATGGACCGAATCCAACTCCAACCGAAGAGGGGGACTGGGTCTGGCCGACACCGAAGACCGGTGCTATCCGGTAGACTTACAAGCCGACGGTTTGGAGAAAACTTTCGAGCTTGGGACGGGCTTGCAAGGCATCGAGCCAACGTTCGGGAACGGTGCGACGGCCGTGGCCCGCGCCGAGGAGGGTGCCGAGGACGAGACCGCGAGAGGCCGAGTTGCCGCCGGCCATGACGTTTTCGATAAGAGCGGTCTCGAGATCGTCGCCGTGGCGCAGGAGGATGGCGAAGACGGCGGGGAGCGCCTTGTCGATGGGGCACGATTGGCCCAGTTTCAGGACGGCTTCGGTCGTGGGCAGATCGGCAACTGCCTCGGCCTCACGCAAGTAACGTTCGGCGGGCAACGCCCGGTAGGGTAATGAGGCAGTCATACGGATGGCATTGGCCACGGAGACATTGCGCATGAGAAGAAAAACGGTCCGCGCGATGAACTCGGCGGCATCGATGACGAGTGGCGAGGAATGTGTCATGGCCGTCTGCGCACGCGCGGCGGCGATGATGGTGGGTGGCTCCTCATTGCGCAGAGCGACGAGCAGGGGTGCAATGCGGGCGGCACCGCCCAGATGATCCGAGGCGGAACCGGCACGGGTGAGACCAAGCCCTTCCTCAAGATGGGCCAGCGTCTCCTTGGTCGCAAGATCGCGGTAAGCTTTCGATTCGTTCCAGAACCGGCGCCAGCGGCGCGCGAAGTCGTCCATCACGAAGTTACCGCCACATTCCTCAAGCGACTCGAGAAGAACGAGGGTCTGGTCCCCGTAATGCGTCTGCGCGCCCCGATCCTTGCCGGGATGGTAGGTGTCCGACAAGGGGGCCTGGAGATCCATGATCCGGTCCCAACGGTCCGCGATGGCGGCCTGGTCATAAATCCAGTGAGCGCCCAGCGCTAGGGAATCGGCGGCCAGTGCGCCGTCGAGCAGTCCGGCGTAGCGCTCGCGAACTGAAATCGATTCGAAATCAGCGACTACCATCCTTCAATTTACCCCATCCCGGGCAATCCGCGACTTTTTTGCATGCGCTTTTACCCGGGGTCTCTTCTGCTAAATTTCAGTGACAAATCCGTCTGAGGGCGTATGGTGGTCCTCCCTGCACTCGTGGCGAAATGGCAGACGCGCACGCTTGAGGTGCGTGTGGGGAAACCCATGGGAGTTCGAGTCTCCCCGAGTGCACTTCCTTGTCCTTCAAGGAGTTTTAAGCGTCTGCCCAACACGCAAGGAATCTCGCCTTGCGTGATTCCTATGGTAATCTCTGCGATGATTTTGATGCGTGGGCTCGACCGGCTTTCCTGGAGAGTTGTGGCAGGCGCGCTCCTGATTTCGGTCCTGACGGGCTGCAATCGGGAAGAGGCCCGGATCTATCATGTCCCGAAGGAGGTTTCCACTCCTTCGCAATCCGTCGCAGAAGCCTCTTCGGAAGCACCTCCGCCGCAGACCGATTCGATGCCGTCTCCTGCCCCATCCCTTCCGCATCTCACTTATCAATTACCGGAAGGCTGGCAGGAGAAACCGCCGAGTGAGATGCGTGTGGCCAGCATCACCGTTTCCGGAAAGGACAACCAATCGGCGGACGTGTCGGCCATCCCGCTGTCCATCGTCGGGCGCGATCGGGAATTGGTGAACATGTGGCGCTCACAGGTCCAGCTGCCGCCCACGGATGATCCCGATGCGATTAAGCAATTCCAACCCGTCGCCATCGGTATGGAGCAGGGGCGCCTGTTCGATTTCACAAGTGAGCCGATGCCCGGCAAACCGCGTCAACGCATGTTCATCGCCATGCTGACACGCGGTTCGATGAGTTGGTTTTTCAAGATGACCGGCGAGGAGAAATTCGTCGGCGCGCAAAAGGAAAAATTCCTCCAATTCCTAAAATCGATTTCGTTCACCGAAAAAACGTCCACGCCCGCTGTCTCACCATCTGAGGCAGCTCCGGAAAAAGAAACCGGCTCAATCTGGACCGTTCCAGCCGATTGGCAATCGATGCCGCCTGCCCAATTCCTGCTCGCTCAATTTTCCATTCCCGGACCCCATAACGAAAAGGCGGAAGTGAATGTAGCCCGGCTAAATGGCGATGGCGGCGGCCTTTCTGCGAATGCGAATCGCTGGCGCGGCCAACTGGGGCTGGAGACGCTCGGCGAAAATGAACTAGCCGCGCTCGTGAAACCGCTCGAGATGCCGGAGGGAAAAGCCTCGCTGGTCGATTTCACGGGGAAGGACGTCAAGACCGGCGCACCGGCGCGACTCATCGGCGTGGCGGTGACACAGGAGGGACAGACCTGGTTTTACAAATTGATGGGCGATCCCAGGATCGTCGCGCAGCAGGAAAAAGCCTTCGTGAAATTCATCCAGTCGGCAAACTATGCGAACGCTCGTTGACCGGCTGATCCAAATCTTCATCTCGCTGCGGCTTACGGCGGTCCTGCTGGCGTTCGCGATCGTGCTCGTGTTCGTCGGCACGCTGGCCCAGGTGGATGAGGGCCTCTACAACGCGCAGGAGCGTTACTTTCGTCAGTGGTTCATTCTCGGGATCGATTTGTTCGGGCGGAACATTCCCTTTTTCCTGCCCGGCGGCTATCTCATCGGCACTCTGCTGCTGCTCAATCTCGTTGCCGCGCATCTTTACCGGTTTCAGCTCTCGGTAAAAAAGATCGGCATCCAACTGGCACACGCGGGAATCATCCTTCTGCTCGTCGGCCAGCTCGCCACCGATATGCTGGCGCGCGAATCGCAGATGCGCTTCGCCGAGGGCGAGGCCCGGTCGTATGCCGAAAGCCCACGCGGTTACGAACTGGCCTTCACCAGTGCTTCCAGCACCGGAGGTGAGGATGTCGTCGCCCTGCCTGGTTCATTGCTGGCGACCGGAGGCGATATCGCCAATGCAAATCTGCCGTTCCACGTCCGGGTGAAAAATTTTTGGAAAAATTCCGACCTAACCTTCCGCGCGCCGATGATGAAGAATGGCCCACCTCTCGCACCTCGTGGAATCGCCACCAGCTTCGATTTCCGGCCTGTCGCCGAAACTCGAAATCCCGACGAGAAAAACGTCCCCACGGCCCTGATCGAAATCAGCGACGCGCACGGCCCGCTGGGCGACTGGGTCGTTTCCGGCTGGGCGGGCGATGCAACGATGGTCGAGGTGCTGCGGCAAAGTTACGCGCAACAGGTGGGGCCGGAGATGACGGGAAAGATCATTGACCAACTGACTCAGCCCCAGTCGATCGAGGCTGGCGGCAAGAAATTCACCTTCGCCTTGCGCCCGGACCGCATCTATCTCCCCTTCTCGCTCGAATTGTTGAAGGCGAGCCACACGGTTTATCCCGGAACGGAAATTCCGAAGGATTTCCGCAGCCGCGTCCAGCTGCACAATGCGCAGACGGGCGAAAATCGCGAAGTGGAAATCTCGATGAATCACCCGCTGCGCTATGCCGGGATGACGTTCTACCAATACCAGATGGACGCGGGTGAAATGGCGCGCCAAGCCGGGCGCACGCCAACATCGGTGCTGCAGATCGTGCGCAATCCGGGCTGGCTAACGCCCTACGTCGGTTGTGCGCTGGTCGCGCTCGGGCTCATGACCCAGTTCATGTTCCATCTCACCGCGTTCCTTTCAAAAAGGAGAATCGCGTGAAAAGAATCAAGCCGTGGATTCCGCTCCTGCTCACCGCCGCGCTCCTCGCGTGGTTCCTGGGCACATTGCAGCCACCTCGCGATACCGGATTTGCCTTCCATGAATTCGCCCGGCTGCCGCTCGTCTTCAACGGACGGCTGAAGCCGATGGATTCGCTTGCGCGCAATTCGCTTCTCGAGATCCGCGAAAAGCAGACGCTCAACACCGAACCGTGGAAGGACTGGGACCCGAAGATCATCTCCGCCAATGAATGGCTGATCAACGTGATGATGAATCCCGAAGTGGCCGATGCGTGGCCCGTCTTCCGCATCGACAATCCCGACCTCGTCACGCTCCTCAAGTTGCCCGAGGCCAACCCCGCGCAGCAGCAGGACGGCAAGCACTACTCGTGGAACCAGATCGCGCCGTCATTTGACCTGATCAGCAAGGAAAACGAGCGCGTCCAGAAAATCGAGTCGGTGGAACGCAGCGCCTACGAGCGGGCCGTCGCCAAGGTCTTCCAGCGATTGATGCTCTATGGGCAACTTCACAACGCTCTCCAACCCCAGGACGCACCCGACTGGAAGAAGGAACTCGCCGATTACGAGGCGCTGATTCCCCAGGGGATCGCCGCCATCCGCGCGCAGCAGGCGGAGGCGAAATATGACGCGGCTGTCTTCGAGGCCTTCGGTGGGGAATTGCAAAAGTTCGACATCATGTCCCAGCTTGAAACACCGCTCGTCGTCCCGCCGGAAAATCCCTCTGGAGAGTGGCAACGAGTGGGCACGGCCCTGCTCAACGCCCCCAAAGGCGAAAAAATCGGCCCGGCCATTCCTGCCTACGCCGCGATGATCGACGCGTTCAAAAAAGGGGACACCGCTGCCTTTAATGCCGCCATCGCCGACTACCGTTCGTCGCTCGTTCCCCATTTTTCTTCCGCAATGCATAAAGCTGACGCCGAGGTCTTCTTCAATCAGATGCAGCCCTTCTATGCCGCGCTCGTGATTTACGTCCTCGCGGGACTCCTCGCCGTTTCGTCCTGGTTCAACTTATCGGAAACATTGCGCCGCTCCGCCGTGTGGCTGATTGGACTGGCCTTCGTTATTCACACGACCGGGCTGATTTACCGCATGCTGCTGGAGGGGCGCCCGCCCGTGACCAATCTCTATTCCTCGGCCATCTTCATCGGCTGGGGCGCGGTCGTGCTGGGTCTCGTGCTGGAAAAAATCCACCGTAACGGCATCGGTGCGGTCGTGGCCGCGGGCATCGGCTTTGTCACGCTGGTCATCGCGCAAAATCTGGCCGTCGACGGCGACACCATGGAAATGATGCGCGCCGTGCTCGACACGAACTTCTGGCTGGCGACCCACGTCGTGGCCGTCACTACCGGCTATGCCAGCACCTTCGTGGCGGGATTCCTCGCACTGATCTACATCGTGCGCGGCGTCTTCACCCGGACGCTCGATGAGGCGACGGGAAAATCGCTTGCGCGGATGATCTACGGCATCGTCTGCTTCGCCACGCTCTTCAGCTTCGTCGGCACGGTCCTTGGCGGCATCTGGGCTGATCAGTCGTGGGGCCGGTTCTGGGGCTGGGATCCGAAAGAGAACGGCGCGCTCATTATCGTCCTGTGGAATGCCTTGATTCTCCATTTGCGCTGGGGGGGGATGATCCGCGAGCGCGGCCTGGTCAATTGTGCCATCTTCGGCAACGTGGTCACGAGTTGGTCGTGGTTCGGCGTGAACATGCTCGGCATCGGCCTGCACAGCTACGGTTTCACCGACGCCGCATTTAAGTGGCTGATGCTTTTTGTGGTCAGCCAACTCGCTCTTATTGCACTAGGTCTATTGCCTGCAAGAATGTGGCGAAGTTTTCAGATGCGGGCTTGAAAAGACCACGACGTGAATACAATCATCTGACAGTTCGCGACCAAAAGCCTTAATGAGGCAATGTTTGGAAACACCTTGTCACCGAGGTTGTTCGCTCTTTAAAAGAACGATAAATTACCCTCGCAATTCTTTACAATTGTAAATAAAGTTATATTATCAACACCTGAAAGGATTAAGGTTAGGTCCTGTAGTACTTTTTAATTCCTCTTTCATGACGACCTCTCTCGAAAATCAAAGAGAGTTCAGTTTTTGAGAAGTCCGGATGTTTCCTCCATCACCTTCTGAAATTGAAAAATGACTTCACGTATGCACCTCATCAGTTGAAGAAAGCGCCGCCATGTCTGGAGGATTTCGCATCTCCCTTTCCAAGATTTTGACACCCCTGATTGCGGGGGTGGTGGTAATTGCCGTTTGCGGCGGACTTTACTGGCAGGAAACGGGCAGCGTGGAGCAGAACCTGCGGGATCGCGAAACGCGCCGGGCGGAAATTTTCACCCGGCTTATCGGACGCGATCTTCAATCGGCCATTCAGGACCTAAAGATCCTTGCCGACGGCGACGGATTGCAAGCCTACCTCCTCTCCGGCAAGCAGACTGATCTCGACCGTGCCATTCGCCGGGCCACCTTTTTCAGCCGCCAGGAATCCGCCTACGATCAACTTCGCTACCTCGACGAACAGGGTCGGGAAGTGCTTCGAGTCAACGCGAACGGGACTGTCGTGTCACCGGGTCAGCTCCAGAACAAGGCCGATCGACCCTATTTCAAAAAGGCGCATTTGCTCGCGCCCGGACAAATTTTCATTTCTTCCTTCGACCTGAACGTCGAACACGGGGAAGTTGAGAAACCGATCAAGCCAATGATCCGGCTGGCGATCCCCGTGTTCGATGTGAACGGCAAACGGCGCGGCGTTTACGTCATCAACTACCTCGGTTCCCGGCTGCTGGCTGATCTGCAGGAATTTTTGCCCCAGTACTCCTACCGGTTGCGCATCCTCAACGCGGGCGGCTACTGGCTCAAGGGCGCGACGCCCGACGAAGAGTGGGGTTTCATGTTCCCCGACCGAATAGGCCAGACGATGAATCGCACCGATCCCGATTTTTGGTCCCAGGTCACCAGCTCGGCCCAGGGGCAGGTTCATCATAGAGGCGGCCTTTTCACCTGGCGGCGCATTACGATGCGCGAAGCCCTTCCTCACGACCCCGACGTGATGGCGGAGGATGACTTCCTGGTCCTCGGCTCGGAAATCTCGGACAAAGAATGGTCCACCCTCTTCGCTCCGTTCCGGCAGACGTTCCTCGGCCTCTTTCTGATGCTCCTCCTGCTGATGGCGCTGAGCTGGCGGTTCTTCCACCTGCGCCAGCGGGCGGAACAGGAAAAGGAACGGTTTTTCGTTCTGACACGCGATGTCTTGTGCATCGCCGGATTCGACGGTTATTTCAAAAGAGTCAATCCCTCGTGGGAAAGAACGTTCGGCTATACAAGCGAGGAGCTTCTTTCCCAGCCATTCCTGGAATTTGTTCATCCCGACGATCGCCAGCAAACCGCCGCGGAAGCGGAAGCCCTGGCCCGCGGGGAAGAGACCGTCGACTTCGAAAATCGTTACCGCTGCAAGGACGGCTCTTACCGCTGGCTGACCTGGAGCGCCCGTTCCCTGCCGGGAGAAAAATTGATCTACGCTTCGGGGCGGGATCTTACCGATCGGAGACGCGCTGAGGAAGAGGTGCTAAAATTGAACGAGGAGCTAAAGCAACACGCCGACCAGCTCGAGGTCTCCAACAAGGAACTCGAGGCCTTCTCCTACTCCGTCTCGCACGATTTGCGGGCACCGCTCCGGCATATGGACGGCTTTGTGGAAATGTTATCGAAACGGGCCGCCGAAAAACTGGACGATCGCGAGCGCCGCTACCTGGGCATCATCTCTGATTCCGCCAAGCAGATGGGGACGCTGATCGACGATCTGCTCCTCTTCTCCCGGATGAACCGGACTGAGTTCCATTACGGCACCGTCGATTCCAATGCCATGGTGCACGAGGTGCTCGACTCGATGTTCCTGGACATCAAGGGCCGTCGCATTACCTGGAAAATCAGCCCCCTGCCCGAGGTTCGGGCCGATCCCGCCATGCTGCGCCAGGTGTGGGTAAATCTGATCGCCAATGCGATCAAGTACACCCGACCGCGCAACCCGGCAGAAATTGAAATCGGCTATTCGGATGGCCCGGAGACCGACGAGTGGACCTTTTTCATCCGCGACAACGGCGTGGGCTTCGACATGCAGTACGCCGACAAGCTTTTCGGCGTCTTCCAGCGGCTGCACCGCTCGGAGGAATTCGAGGGCACGGGCATCGGGTTGGCCAATGTCCGCCGCATCGTTTCCCGTCATGGCGGACGCACCTGGGCCGATTCCAAGATCGACCAGGGCTCGACATTTTTTTTTACCCTGAAGAAGAAACCAACCTCCTTGAAAGGATGACCTCCCCATGCCTCCCTTGAAACGCATTCTCCTGGCCGAAGACAGCGACCGCGACGTGGAACTGACCCTCGCCGCGCTCGAGGAGTATAACCTGGCCAATGAGGTGATCGTCACTCACGACGGCGCGGAGGCCCTCGATTACCTTTATCACCGGGGCAAATATGCCGATCATGTTAATGGACTCCCGGTGGTCGTCATCCTCGATCTGAAGATGCCGAAGGTGGATGGCCTGGAGGTATTGCGCCAGATGAAAGCGGACCAAAATCTCAAGCAGGTTCCAGTCGTGATGCTTACCTCCTCCCGAGAGGAACAGGATTTGGTCCGCAGCTATCGCCTGGGCGTCAACGCCTATGTGGTCAAGCCGGTCGATTTCCAGAAGTTCATCGAGTCGATCAAGCAGCTCGGTTTCTTCTGGGCCATTATCAACGAACCACCGCCCACCCACGCGAAAGAGAGCAACTAAACCATGGCCACCATCGCCCCATCCAGGCCCACGGTGCGCGTGCTGCATCTGGAGGACAATGAGACCGATCAGATTCTCGTTGCCGAGATGCTGCAGGCCGACAACCTGTCCTGCGAGTTTGTGGTGGCCACCTCCAAGGATGAATTCGTCGATGCGCTGAAGGAAGGCGATTATCAGCTCATCCTTTCCGACTACACGATGCCCTCTTACGACGGGCTAAGCGCGCTGTGGCTGGCGCAGAAGCTGCGGCCGGATATTCCGTTCGTCTTTTTCTCCGGCACCATCGGTGAGGAGATCGCGATCGACAGCCTCAAGAACGGCGCCGTCGACTACGTGCTCAAGCAGCGCCCGCACCGGCTCGTGCCCGCCATCCGCCGCGCCCTCACCACGGCGGAGGAACATGCCCGGCTGCGACGGGCCGAGGAGAAGATCCGCGAGCAGGCCGACCTGCTCGACAAGGCCTCCGATGCGATCCTCGTCTGTGACATGGAAAACCGTATCACCTTCTGGAACCGAAGTGCGGAACGGATCTACGGCTGGACCCTCGCCGAGGCTATCGGACGCAACATGGTCCAGCTCTTCTCCAAGGAACCGACCCCACAGTTTGAGGAAGCGACAAGAAGTGCGATCGAGCAAGGCGAGTGGACGGGCGAAATGGAACACCTGACCAAGGACGGCCGGACGGTGACGGTGCAAAGTCGCTTCACCCTCATCCGCGACAAGCACGGCGAATCGAAATCAAAGCTCGTCCTCAATACCGATATCACCGAGCACAAGCAGCTCGAGGGGCAATTTCTCCGCGCCCAGCGGTTGGAAAGCCTCGGTGTGCTGGCCAGTGGCATCGCTCACGATCTGAACAATTCCCTTTCGCCCATCGTGACCGGTCTCGGTGTCCTGCGCGAGCAAGGGGTGGCCAAGGATCTCGAAGGCATTCTCAGCACCATGGAGACGAGCGCCCGGCGCGGCGCCGACATGGTGAAGCAGGTGCTCGCCTTTGCCCGAGGCAGCGACACCCACAAGGCGCCCGTCCGGGTCGAGCAGCTGGTGAAGGAGATCGGAAAAATCATCACCGATACCTTTCCCAAGAATATCGACTGCCGCATCAACATTGGAGAAAAGCCGTGGCCGGTCTCCGGCTGGCCCACCCAGCTGCACCAGGTGCTACTGAACCTGTGCGTAAACGCCCGTGACGCGATGCCCACCGGCGGCACGATCACCCTCACCCTGCGCAATGTGGAGCTCGATGCCGTCGAGGCGGCGCAACATCCCGACGCCAAGCCGGGCCGTCATCTCTGTCTCAGTGTCGCCGACACTGGAACCGGTATTCCCGCTGACAAGATCGAGAAGATTTTCGAGCCCTTCTTCACCACCAAGGGTCCTGAGAAGGGAACCGGCCTGGGCCTTTCGACCACAATGACCATCGTGAAAAACCACGGCGGCTTCCTGACCGTGCAGAGCCAACCGGGTCGTGGAACTGAATTCACGTGTTACCTGCCCGCCGAGGGGGGAACGGCACACGCGGAGGCCGCGGCGGATGCAGCGCCACCTCCCTGCGGCAACGGGGAATGCATCCTGGTCGTGGACGACGAGGAGGGCATCCTGGCCATCGTGCGCACCGCACTGGAAAATTATGGCTACAACGTTCTGACCGCCAACAACGGGCCCGAGGCTGTGGTCCGTCTCGCCGAAAAGGGAAACAAAATCGATGCGGTCATCACCGACCTGGCCATGCCCTTCATGGATGGCTTCGCCACGATTTGCTCCCTGCAAAAGATCGTGCCCGGGATCCCCATCATTGCCGCCAGCGGCTCGGAATCGGAGATCAGCGGCGTGGCCGACCGCGGCCTTAATGTCGATGCCCACATCCAGAAGCCTTTCACCACCGAAACCCTCCTCACCGCCGTTCACCACGTGCTGGTTCGGAAAAAATAATCACGCCACGTGTGTTTGATAGCGTTTAATCAAGAGCCGGGTATAGTGCGTCGGGATCCTTTCGTGTTTCCATGAAGACCATTCTGCTCATCGACGATGACAAGGGCGTGCGGGAAGCGATCAGCATGACCCTCCGACACTGCGGCTATCGTGTGATTGCCGCCGACTCGGGCCGCGCCGGGCTGGAACTGGCCCGCGAACAGCTACCCGATTTGATCCTCACCGATATCAATATGCCCGATATGGACGGGCAGGCCGTGCTGAAGCAGATCCGGCTGGACCCGGCATTGAGCAACAAGCAGGTGGTACTAATCACCGGTAACCCGACCAGCGTGACGCCCCGTAAGGGCATGGAAGCGGGCGCCGACGACTTCCTGGTCAAGCCGGTGGGCCTCGAGGACCTGCGCCGTTGCGTGGAGGCGCGCTTAAAACGGGCACAGACCCACTGGCGCGTGGAGGACAGTGTTCTCACCCAGCTGCGCACTTCCCTGCACTCGACGCTACCGCACGAGTTCTTCACGCCACTGGCGGGAATCATTGGTCTCTCCGACATCCTCCGCAGTGATCTCTCCACGCTCTCGCTCGAGGAAATCCAGGAGCTCCACAACGACATCCACCGCTCGGCGCTGCGCCTCCACCGCACCCTGAAGAATTATCTCACGATCCTCGATCTCCAGACCGCCACGCCGGATGAGACCCGCAAGACCGATCTGCTTTCCCCCTCGGCCGTGAAAGAGAGCCTCCAAGCGGGCATTGAGGCGGCGGTCCAGCGCTATGACCGACGTCGCGACCTGATCGAGCTGCTGGAGGCCTGCCCGATCCACGCCCAGGCGCAGGACCTGACGCTCATCGCAGAGGAACTCGTCGACAATGCGTGCAATTACTCACGCCGCGGGACGCAGATTACGATTCATTTCGACATCAGCGGTACCCTCATCGTCACCGATTCTGGACGCGGCATGACACCGGAGGAAATCAAGCAGATCGGCGCTTTTCAGCAGTTCGATCGCAAGAAGCAGGAACAGCAGGGCCTCGGGCTCGGTCTCATCCTGGTGAAAAAACTGGCTGCCCTGTGCGGTGCGACCCTCGCCATCGAAAGCCAGCCCTCCCGCGGCACCCAGGTCAAGGTCGCCTTCAAGACCGAAGAGCCGAAGGAAAAGCCTGTCGGCTAAGTCTCGGAAAAGCTGTCGACATTGCCGGGCATCGGAAAAAGATTTTCCGACGAAGAGAAGATGTTTTGCTGATTAGGGCTTATCTTTCCTGAGCACTTTAAAGCACAAGGTGCTTATTATTAGCTAGTTACTTCCAACACTATACGTTGGCACAGGCCAAGCGTTGAAGAGTTCATGAAAAACAAACTCTCTCTCCTGCTTCTCTCCCTCACCCTGTCGGGCCTGATGGTCTCGGTGGCCAGCGCCCATCCTAGTCCTCCTCCACACCCGGGGCATCATGGACCTCACCATGGACACTATGGCGGGTTCTATGGCCCAGGCTTCGTCCCCTCGCTGAGCTTCGTCATCAACACCGACGACAACGATAGCAACAATGTGAGCATGGTGGGTCATGTCATTCGCAAGACTGGCGACGATACCTACCTCTTCACCAACGGGAGCGACACCTTCCACCTCAACAGCGACAATTCCGATCTGCCCATTGGCCCCACGATTGTCATTGGCGGCCGGTTTGACGACGGCCAGGTCGATATCCGCAAGTGGCATTACGCCGAGTAACCAACCCAAAACCTGAAAGGAAACCCAGGTCCGCCCTGCGGCGGGCCTGGACTCCTTCCCAAGAAAATCTCCTTCCATGAATACGAAATCTCTCTCCTGCCTCGCCGCCGCGCTCCTGATCAGCGCGAGCCGTTCCTTCGCCGCCGCCACCGGCCAGACCGCCGACGTGACCGAAGTCGTCAACGAAGTCCTTTACGGGCCGGATGGATCATCCGAAACGCGCCCCGCCCACGTCGACACACAACTGCCCGACGGCAGCTACCTGAAGACGGGCACCCAATCGCGCGCCGAACTGCGCCTGCCGAGCACAAGCGTGACCCGGATCGGGGCGAACACGATCTTCAACTTCTCCGCCGAGAGCAATACGCTCGATCTGCAATCGGGCACGATCCTGTTCTGCAAGCCGAAGGAATCGCCCCGGAAGCTGAACGTCAAGACAGCCGCCGTGACTGCGGGCATCGTCGGTACGACTGGATTCGTCCAAGTGACGGGCCAGGGCTCGGCCAAGACCTATCGCTTCGGACTCGTTGAGGGGAAAGCTTATGCCGAGGCGAACGGAAAGACCTTCCTCGTGCACGGCGGCGAAGTGCTCGAGTTCACTCCCGGGTCCACGCCGCGACTCTACCCGTTCGACGTGCCCAATTTCGTCCATAGCTCGCCGCTCTTCCGCGGCTTCAAGGGCCATTTGCCGAACGAGAAATACATCGACGAGGCGATTGCGAATTACCTGGATGACGAGCGGCGCGGTTTCGTCGGCTCGACAGGCGGCGGCTCCACGCGCAGCTTCGGCAATGGCACTCCCGGCATTCCGGTCAGCTCGGTCGACTCGGTCCAGAATGCGCGGCAGGGCGAGCAGCCCGGCCAGTCTCATTCCTATCCCTCGGGAGGTTAAGCCTCCCGGGTTCACTTCCCGGGAAAGTTTTCAAACTGTCCCCGGTAATTTTTGAGTGCTATTAAGTCCCTATGGAAATCAAAAGAAATGGTTCCCAGCCGTCCACCAAAGGGTCGACCGATTGGTTTACCGGAACGGTGCGCATCGATCCCTTGCTCCAACCCAACGCTTCGGCCCGTGCCGCCGCTGCTTACGTCACGTTTGAACCGGGCGCCCGAACCGCGTGGCATACGCATCCGCTGGGACAGACCCTGGTTGTCACCTCCGGTTGCGGCAGGGTACGGCAGTGGGGAGGATCCATCGAAGAAATCCGACCCGGCGATGTGGTCTGGATTCCACCGGGTGAGAAGCACTGGCATGGCGCTTCTCCGACCACCGCGATGACACATATGGCCATTCAGGAACAGCTCGACGGCAAGGTGGTGGACTGGATGGAAAAGGTCAGCGACGAGCAGTACGGCGGATAATTTTCCGCCGGGAACTTTCTCAGTTTCCGGCGGACTGCTTCGGGTGAAGTTCGTAGTGGCGCAGCTTCTCCCGCATAGTGGGAAGGGAAATGCCGAGCCAATGAGCCGCCTTGGCCTGATTTCCTTCGGCGAGCTCGATGGCGTGGCGCAGCGCCTCTTCTTCCATCTTGCCCTGAAGAATCTTCAGCGCGTCCTCCGCCTCACCTCGGCTGGCTGCTTCAACGGTGTCGGTGATGAATTTCCGCCACGAGGAAATTCCCGAATGGACGGCAACCGGCGCACGTAGATTCTTCTCAAGATCGCCGATGCCAATGGGATAACCGCGCGCGCTGAGGAGTGCCTTGCGCAGGACGTTCTCAAGTTGCCGGACGTTGCCCGGCCACGATTGCTTTCCCAGATACTCGAGTGCCTCGGGCTGGATGGCCGGCTGGGAGATTTGCAGGGCCTCGCCATGACGACGCAGGAAATAGTGAACGAGAAGCGGGATGTCCTCCCGCCGCTCACGCAACGGCGGCGGAGCAAGCGTGACGACGTTGAGGCGGTAGAAAAGATCCTCGCGGAAATGCTTCGAGGCAATGGCGGCCTCAAGGTCGACATGCGTCGCGGCGATGACACGCACATCGACCTCGATGTTCTCGCGACCCCCAACCCGTGAGATCGACTTTTCCTGCAGGACGCGCAGGAGCTTGGCCTGCGTGCTCATGGAAAGCTCACCGATTTCGTCGAGAAAGATTGTCCCGTGATCAGCCTGCTCGAAGCGCCCGATCCGCCGCGCATCGGCGCCGGTGAAAGCGCCTTTCTCGTGGCCGAAAAGCTCGCTCTCGAGCAACGTCTCGGGAATCGCCGCACAGTTGACGGTGACGAATGGCTTTTGGAGCCGGTCGCTGAAACGGAAGAGCGCGCGGGCGATCAGCTCCTTGCCGGTGCCAGTCTCGCCGCGGATGAGCACCGTGACCGGCTTGGCCGCGACGCGTCCGATCTCCTTGTAAACTTCCTGCATGCCGGGCGAGCGGCCGATGATTGAGTCGCCCTGCACCGCTTCTTCGCCCATCTCAATAGGATGGGTCAGCAACCGGTTGCACTGCACGGCGCGCTCGATGAGATGGAGCATCGTCGCGAGTGGGAACGGTTTCATCAGGTAATCCCAGGCGCCCTGACGCGTGGCTTGGATGGCGATGTCGGTTGAGTGATGGGCCGTCATGAGGATGACAGGGAGCTGCGGCTTTTCGGCGTGGAGCTTGTGGACGATGTCGAGGCCGTCCATGTCGCCGAGCTGGAAATCGGTCAGCAGCACATCGTGGTCCCCCTTACGCGCGAGGGCGAAACCAGAAACGCCGTCCTTCGCCCAGGTTACCTGATAGCCGCTTGCCTCGAGCGATTTCCGGATGACCGAGGCAAGATCGGGATCGTCTTCGATGAGGAGGATGTGCGGCGCGCGTTGCATTCCTTCTCCACTTTGTAGCGGAGGAAGGAGGGCAAGTCCAATCTCTCAACAGGTACCCATCCGGATCTCATTTACCGGCATGCAGATGATGATCCGGCTCGTCGTCGTGCCAGTAGACATCGTCGTCGAGGCCGTCGGCGAGATGGTGAACCCGGGAGGTGGGATCGCCCTTCTGCGGATGAACCGTCAGTGCCGATTCATCCGGAGCCGGAAGCAAGGACGGCGCATTGGGAACCGACATGCTTTGCTCAAGGGCCAGAACAAGGGAACAGCTGAGAGTGATCATACAAAAAAGACCGAGGGGGAAAGACAGCCGCATGTCGCGGTTGAGAGGGAAATCGCTTTTCACGGGAGGAAAATGACAGGAATTTCCCGATTAATTCTGGGCCAAGGGAACGCCCACCTGGTTTTGTGCCAGCGAGGAACCGGCGGAACCGCTGATAATCTCAACCGCCGTCCCCGATTCGACATGGCGGTAAAGTTCGCGGGCCATGCCGAGGGGAAGCCGCACGCAGCCGTGCGAGGCGGGATACCCGGGCAGCTCACCCGCGTGAAGACCGACGCCGCCATCGGTCAGGCGAAGGAAGTAAGGCATCGGCGCGTTGTTGTAGAGGTTCGAGTGGTGGTCGACATCCTTCTCTGAGACGGTGAAGGAACCCGTCGGCGTCTCGTGGCCGGGGCGGCCGCTCGAAACGTTGCTCCAGGCGACGAGCTGTTGGTCGTGGTAGGCGTAGAGGCGCTGGTCGGCGATGGAAACGACGATGTGGTTGACGGTGACATCCGGCTGGCTGTCGCCCGAGCAGAGCCAGATGAACTTCGCGTAGTTGGCCTCGCTGACATGGGAGTGAGCCGAGCTAGAGCCGTGTTTGGTGTCGGTGCCGAATCCGTCGGCATGGAGATTGGAGGTCGCAACGGCTGCGAGGGAGAGAAGGGTCAGGGTGGTGAGGAGGCGGGAAGTTTTCATGGTCTTGATCTCAATCGAAGCGAAGGTTGTTGTTCTTTCGGTCTGGGTGAAGTTTCGCATCGTGACTTCTTAAATGCTTGGCTCATGCCAAGGCCGTAAATATGCATAAGATGCTCATTTAAAGAATCTTGTGAAATTTGATTGAGATTGGAAAAGCTCGAAAAATGAAAAGGAATTTCTGGAGATCAGAAACTTATTTGCAGGCGACTTCGCCTGCGTGAAGATGAGGGCCTCCATGAAAAAGGTCCTGATGGTTTACGGCGGTTGGGACGGCCATGCGCCCAAGGAAACGAGCCACTACTTTGCCGATATTTTGCGATCGCGAGGCTACGAGGTGGAACTGTCCGACACGCTCGATATTTTCAAGGATGTCGCGACGCTGAAGACTTATGACCTGATCGTACCGAACTGGACGATGGGCACGATCGACAAGGAGCAAAACGATGGGCTCACCGGCGCCGTGGCCGCGGGCACGGGACTCGCCGGCTGGCATGGTGGCATGGGCGACGCGTTTCGTTCGTGCTCCAACTATCAGTTCATGGTCGGCGGCCAGTTCGTGGAGCATCCCGACAATGAGGTCGATTACGTGGTAAATATTGTCAAAAAGTCGGACCCCATCATGGCCGGCCTTTCCGATTTCAAGGTCCGCTCCGAGCAATACTACATGCACGTCGATCCCTCCAACGAGGTGTTGGCGACGACGACCTTTCACACGAAAACCGCTCCGTGGGTAAATGGAACCGTTATCCCCGCCGTTTGGAAAAGGCGCTGGGGCGCGGGCAAGGTCTTTTACTCGTCGCTCGGCCACACCCTCGCCGTCCTCCAGATTCCCGAAGTAACAGAGCTCCAGACGCGAGGGCTCGAATGGGCGTGCCGTTCCTAGAAAGAGGCACCAAGGATCAACGGCTTTTGTGTTGACGCTGCTGGAGCTTGGGACAAGCATGACGCGGTTCGAGCGCGCATCTTCCTCCCATTATGCCCTACTTTCCGATCAAGACGATCCCCTATGAAGGTCCCCGCAGCGAAAAAGCCCTCTCCTTCAAGCATTACAATCCGGATGAGATTATCGCCGGGAAAAAGCTGAAGGATCATCTCCGTTTCTCGGTGGCTTATTGGCACGCTTTTCGGGGCCAGGGAGCGGATATCTTCGGACCAGGGACGATCCAACGCCCTTGGGAAAAGGGATCGGATGCCCTCTCCATTGCGCGGAAACGGATGGACGCGGCGTTTGAATTCTTCACGAAGATCCACGTGCCGTTCTACTGCTT
>Ga0105237_10002914_pt1 | contig 20729 bp, 24 predicted proteins | sample KBSC24metaG_FD_81520 | JGI IMG/M metagenome (GOLD analysis project Ga0105237, IMG submission 81520) | Corn rhizosphere microbial communities from Kellogg Biological Station, Michigan, USA - KBS C2-4 metaG | ecosystem: Host-associated > Plants > Roots > Rhizosphere > Soil | place: Michigan, USA... | reverse complement strand
TCAAGAACTATGAGCGCATGAAGCTCTTGATGGAGCGCTGGATCGACCTGGCAACTGAACTGTCAACACTCCGACTCATGAAGGAAGTCGATTGAGCTGAGGCGAGAACTACGCACTCTCCAGCTCCTTTGATTTGCACACTCTCCGCCAATCAGAGTCCCACACCCGATTGCGCCTTGTCCATCAAATTCAGGAGCCTTTTGTATGCCTGCGGATCAGACCAGCAAGCACGACTTCAATGACTCTGCGGACAAAGGTTATGAAAAGAGTCAGCTTCCGGATATCCTGCGCCGGAAGGTGGAGTACCTCGAAGACAAGGCGGAGCAAAAGAAGGAGTCCCGGCGCGAACAGCAGGAATTGCACCGGGAGGAAGACCTTGCGGAGGCGCGGGCGAGACTGCAGCTCGAACACTTGCAGAAGGATTTCGACACGCCGACTGTCGATGGGGCGAAGACGCGGCGCAGCGCGGAGGAGATCGAGTCCCTTGCCGGGCATGAGGTTGACCGGCGTAACGAGATGGACCTCGCGACAATCGATCAGCACTATGCCGCGAAGATCGATGCGGTATTGGAGATCAACCGGGATGCGGCTTCGCTGGAAGAGAAGAGCACGATGCCCGATCTGCTGAACAGCAATGCAGACTGTGATATCGGCGGGGATTTCTACCGCGCAAGCGGACATGCACGATAGTCAAATTCCCGGAACTTCGTCACCCTTGTGAGAGTCACGACTCACAATGACCGACGGCGTCGAAACTCCTTCACGAAAAGTCGCTGGTGTTCAAAGACCGCAGTCAACCAAGACTCTCCGCATGAGGCAAAGGCTCTGATTCAACGAACTTTGACTCATGGTACCGAGCTTGGTTTCGAGCGAGAACCAACAGGGGCTGTAGGCCCCCGCCCCGTCAAATATCAGTGAAGGTCATGGCGAACGGTGAAGTGAGTCGACAGCTTGAAGTCATTCGTCCCGGCGCCGCTGGCAGGCATAGAAAGAGACGTGACGATATTTTCGAGTTCACGCCAGCCTTCTTTACCGATTGCGTTTAAATGATTTCGAATGAACCTGACAGAAAGATCGCTCCATTCCATGAGCACATCAAACCGTCCGGTCCTCCTCCACACTCGCCCAGCCCCGAGCAATGCTTCAAGCTGTTGCAGTATTGGTTTGTCGGCACCGTTGTTGACGACGCCGCTCCAGCAATTCGCGTTGGCTTCCAGACCCAAACTCGAATGAATATCTTGCCATCGGCGGTAGCTTAGCTTATGCCGCTCGACGAAGGTTAGATATTCTCCAAAATCAGCATGAGCGCTCCGGATAATAACGTCCTCCCAACCGCTCGATAGGAAGACCTCAGCTGTCTGGCCCAGCCTCTCGGCAAGAAGAACCCACTGCCACCGAAACTTGAACGCTATCTGAGAAACGTTTACAAAAGCGTGCGGCCCTGAAGAAAGAATCGGTGAGTTAGTCGACACGCGGATAACAGCACGCGGTTTCGCGATGCATGCTGGCAGCCCGGTTGGATGAACGTCTTTCTCCACGGGTGTAAAATATGGCTCGAATACGCTGTAGTTATACTCACCGTAGAGTTCCGTCACTTGAGCACAACAATCCGACGAATTCGCGAACTTGCGCACGGCGTGCCCACGATGTTGTGCGCACCGTTCATAATAGGAGAAAACCGCCTTTAAAGCGTTCCGATAGCACTCTTTGTCCGCGACCGCCGAGATGTAAGCCGGTCTAATTACTCCCAATGTAAACGTGCCAACCTGGACATGCGCCCCGAGGCATTGGCTCAGTCGTCTGTCAAGTCGGCTCTTAAACTCCTCCACCGCGAGGGATAACAGCGGGAATCTACTGTCCGGACTTTGAACATGCGGCCATAGGGCGAGCTCCTGCGCTGCGGCGCTTCGTTCGTTAGCAGGACAGTCCTGACAAACAGCGTCTGCTATCTGTCGACAAAAGTCCCGCTCCTGCGTATCCAGATCGGAAGAATACTCATCTAATGTCCCGCCCTTTTGCAGCGCGAGCGCGGCGGTCCGGACAACGTCAGCGACCGTCGTCGTCCATTCAATTGCGAGCCGCACCTCTATGCTTCCATCATTGCGGACGAAATCAGCGTAGTCGCAAATCCACTTATCCGATACGTCGGACCAATGCGTCCCAAGATCGGCCAGGATGCGCCGCGCAAAGCGGCAGCGCAACTGGGCACACAAATCCTCTAGCACCCACGTGCGGTCACCATGAAAGATCGCTCCTAATCCGTGTCCTTGCCCGAAAGCCAAGTCCGCGTCCGCCGCAGCAACCTTGTTCAATAATTCGCAAAGTTTCCTGTCCAGCGCGTAGGCTTCGCGAGTGGCCTTTCTTGGGCCAATTGCGTCGGCCTGCCGGGACATGGTTGATCGAAGACAATTAACAAAGTCAAAGACGTGCGGCTTTATAACGGATGCGGTCCATTCATTCAAACTTTTCCGGTATTCCCAGAAAGTTTTGTGTTCGCTGGACGTCAGCCCCACGTCCATTACTTTTGCTCCGCTCGCGTACCACTCAGCAATCAACGTCTCGGCCGGGACAATCCATGACCCATCGCCATCGCGGCCATATAATCTTCGATACACGTCGATGGCGATCTGAATTCGCGCCGGCCAAAAGAAGGCCGCCTCAAGAATTGGGTATTGGACATTGCGCGTTCGCCGATCTCGCGACCCAATCTCGTCAAGCGGCAGCCGCGTGTCAGTTTGAACATCGTATAGCGTATAATTCTTATACGCACCTTCCGTGCCAAAATGGTCTAGTATCAGTGCTGAAATAAATCCGTCGCCACACAAGGCGATAGACACCGCGTCCGTCCAGATTTCACCAACGTAATCTTTCCAAAAGGTGCAATCCTCTCCTTTGACCGGGCATGACCGGCTCAGGAGCGCCGCCAGGTCAGCAGGCATTTCAAACCAAAAGTGCTGATTTTTCCTAGCGTGTTGCGGTATAACGGCACCCTTGACTTCTGGAGCACGATCCAGGTAATGATGGGCGCATTCGTGAAACAGCAAAGGAAAGAGAATTGGTTGTTCCAGATAAAAATAGGAAGACCAGATTGTCGAAAACGCGATCTGGTTGCTCTCCGCTGATCCCTTATCCTCGGTCACGCTATTCCGTGTCGTGAAGCTGGTTGCGCGGTGCGTCCATGCGTGCACGAGGAACTGTCTTTTGCGCCAATCTTCAAACGTCACAGAGGGCGCGGCATCAATGCAAGAATCCCATAAGAGCCGCTGCGTTCGCCAGTTAACCTGACGGCTGTAATCCGAGAGGTACTCGACATACCCTGCCGAACTCCACCGCCGCATCAATGTCGGTCCCGGAAGACCCCCCGGCATGTTTTCAAGGAGTTGGACAAGCTTCTCGTGGGCGTGCTGTATTTGATCCAGGAAGAGCGGGAATACGGTCCGGAGTAAATGTCCTCGCAAGCCGATGAACCAAAACAAATCTTCCGACGATCCAGGAGCGCGGATTTGAATGCTTCCCCGGAAGGCCTCGCGCAGTCTCGTCTGCGCTGCTTCGATGGACTGGGCAAGCGCCCCGGTCTCCACCCAAAGATTACGGAGAGCGCGTTCCTGCGCTGGCCACTGATAGTATTCGGAACGACGAACATCGCTTGAGAACCAAGCTCTTTTGACATAGTTTGCAGGGATCTGGTCTGCCTTGACTCCATCGAAAATTTCAAAGCTGTTCGGGCAAAAGCATAATACAGTTTGCTGAAGGTGTGCACACTCGTCAATCAGCAAGTTCATGCGCGTGTTGGCATCTGTATAAAGCAGCCATTGCATCGTTTGCGCCATGGGATTTCACGTCAGCTGAAGAATACCGAGGGACGCTGCTACCAGCACTGCTACACAAAAGTTAAAGAATGCTGAAGCTTCAAGCAGATATTCACCTATATGTGCTTCGAAGTCCGCGTCGTGAAGTTCCTCCCATGAATGCGGAGAATTCTCCGGACAAAACAGGAACACCGGCAGATCGCCCAAAGGCCTGTTGCCGCAATCCATAAAGAAGCCGGACCACAAAGTGCCAACGGCACGGTGCTTGTAGAGCGTCCAAATTGTCCACAGGAACCAGATCGCTGAAAAAGCAAGCTTATGGTCCTTCGTCAGGTGCGACCAGGCGAGTATCGTGCCGCTCAAGGCAAGATAGGCGGCGATGGAAGGCCGATGCAACCGGTAGGTGAAGTAGGCGTGATCACCCTTGAGACGGCCGCCTTCTGGCGCGCCAATCTTTGGACGGTAAAGTGCTCTTGCAATTGCCAAGCGCGCCATTGGCCAGATATCCTCGCGGCGCGCGCTGTCTCCTGCAAAACCGACGGGGGCGCGACGGGGAAACAGTAGATTTGGGGCCGGATTCGCCCACTGCATCCTTCGCACGTAGCCGCGCGTGTACGAGTGGCGATGCTGATCCGCGTATTTGAGAAGACGGGCAGACTCTTGCGGATTGGTCGCCCTCAGGCAAAGGATCATCGCCGCCGACATGCGCATGGCAGCAATTACCGGAAAGGGCTCGCCCGGCTGCGCGACGTGGACCTTGAGCGTTGATATGGACCGATCGCAGAGAACAAAACCGCCAGCAAGGACCAAGAATGATCCCGCGACCAGCTGCACCTCAATCGTGTGTGCGAATTCCCATTGCGCATACACAGCCACGGCAAGAAGACACGCGGCGGTAGCAACGATCACGACCGCTGCCCAATCCCACACTGACCTCGTGCGGATGATCAGGCCATCTTTGGGTAAGAATCCGACCGCAGCCTGCGCCCGACCGCGTTGCACGGGCGGAACAAACTTTTCGACGCGTACAGTTAACACGCCCGCGCCGCTTGGTGTTACACCTTAACCGTGCGGACCCTGGATACTGCGGATTGATCCGGAAACTGAATGATAATCGGTCGCGGAAAAGAGTGCCTTGGGCCGACCGTAGGGCATCGGCGCGTTCTCTACCGCTTTTACGGCACGCTTTAGACCTTCGAGATTTTCATTTGTGTCGGCTTGCGCTTCTTCGAAGGTCGTTCTAAGTTCGTTTATCTTTCCCTCAAGTTTCCCCTCTACTCCCTGTATTGCCCGCATCACATCCTCAAGGGTCAGCGGACTACCATCAGAAGCCGTCATATCAATCTCCTCTCACAAACGAGTATTTCATTATACCTGCCAGAATGGACCCAAACTTCGTCGGTTACAATAGAATTGCTTTTATTTATCATAATATTTAGCGATAACATAAATCCAAATCGCGTCCTCGTCATGTGACCTTAGACATGAAGAGCAAGTCCGACGCCGGCCAAACGCGGCGCGTGAGGTCGGTGGGCTCGCTTGCCGAATAGCGAAGTCTGGCCACAATCCTGACAGAGCGCAGGGCACGTTGGGCGATCGCCGGCCCAATATGTCGCTCTGGCGCAACCCACAAGGGTATTCACTGCCTTTGGCGAACGCATCGGCCATCCCCGGATGGGGCCCCTTGGTCGTTGCGCGCCTCAGGCGTAGCACTGGGGATCGGCGCACAGGAACGTGAGGCGCTGGCCGACTTCCTCGCTCTGGAAGAAAAGCGTCATCGCCTGACACTGGAGGGGCTGGCTGCAATTGACGCCGGGCGGCTCATTGATCATTCCGACGTACTGGCCGGGCCGAGAGCCTGACCGGGAAACAGACGAACTGATGCGGTTGCGGTGGTCGCAACCCGCGCGCGACGATCTCGTTCGTCTCTGCTTCGGGCGGGCCACTCAGCTCATCGATTCAACAGGTTCTGGGACATCGCCTGGTGGCCGCCCCGCCTTCTGTTTCTGGAGGCTCCGTATATTGCTCTCAATCAATATCAATAGGCCGCCTGCCCCATCGCCTGCCGACCGTGCAGGTAATCAGCTGCCCGCTGCGCATGCGCCGCAGCCGAGAAGATGGTGCGCTTGTCTTCCTTGAGCACCGCGAGCCATGACGCCAGATAGGCCGCGTGATCCTCGCGGGTCTCCGGCGTGATGCAGAGATCGGCGCAGAGGAAAGCGGACCCCATTTCGGCAACCAGTTCCTCGAACGCATAGGCGCGATCCCCGAAACGCTTGCCGAATTCGCGGGCCATCCGGCTCTGGTGACCAGTCCAGTGGATCAGCTCGTGCGCTTTGGTGGCGGCGCAGCTTTCGGCATCGCGGAAAGCCTTTGGCGGCGGAAGCTGGATGACATCCGGGCCGGGGGTGTAGAAGGCCCGGTTGCCGCCATGACGGAAGACTGCGCCGGTGCGGGCAAAGAACGTCTCTGCCTCTTCAATCAGGGCAGCGCCGCGCAGATCCTCCCCGGCAATCTCGGGACCGAAGAACTCCGGCGGGAGTCCGTCGATCTGCTCGACATTGAAGACGGTATAGGCCTTCATGAAACCGAATGCGCGCTCGACCTCCTCGCCCTTGTCATTGGTCTCGGTCTTGGTGGCGCGGTCGGCGTAGACAACCAGCGACCCACGTTCGCCCTTGCGGACATGCGCGCCCCGCTCTTCCGCCTGTTTGAACGTCATCCAGACATTGCGGGTGAAGCCCTTCTCGATGGCGTCGCCCCACAGCAGCAGGATGTTGATGCCGCGATACGGCGTGCCGTTGTGACGCAGGGGGAGAAGATCGGACCCCCGCTCCGCCGCCGGAACGCTCCACGGCTTCATCCACGGACGGACGCCGGACTCGAGGGCGGCAATGATGCGGTCGGTGACGCGGGTGTAAAGGTCGATGCGGGGTTGACTGGTCATGGTCCTTGCTCCTTTGTGAATCGGCTTTCGAGGGCTCAGCGCAGCGCTGCGCCTGGCCCTCTGGCCGTCGCCGAGACCGGGGTAGCAAGGTGCAAGGGGCACGGGCGGGGAGGGGAATCACCCGGCCTGCACAGAACGCAGTGGAGGAAGGCTTGGGGAGACCCCGCCCGTGGCGCGCTTTACCCCTTGCGCCGCGCGAGGGCAGTGCCCTTAGCCCGTCAAGCGGCGGCTGAAGGCAACGACAGTGGCCGCCGCCATTGCGGCGGGCCTTGGGCCGGGAGCGTTCGTGGATGCGCGCTTGGGCGAGGCCGGAGCGCGCCCCTCAGCGGTGGGCCGCGGCTCCGCCGCTGCTGACTCATTTGAATTCGCGACAGGGATCGTGACCGGATGGCCGGGACCACAGGCCCGGTGCGCGCAAGCGCGTAGAGCCCGGTCCTGCATGGCAGGAGTCGCTATCACCAAAGACGATGCAGTACGCTCCGAGGAATGCGCCCAGGAAGCCCAGTGACTTCACATTCGGCAAAGGAACGCCCATGCCTCCCCTGACTCCCGGATTCAGATACCCGTTCCCGGCAAGCCACCACCGGCACCCTCTGGAGATGTGAGCCGATGACTCTCAAACGCGTCGCCATGACTGACCTGTTTCCCTCGTTCGAAAGCATAGGCAATGACGAGGAGCGCGACCTGGCCGCGCTCGAACCGGCCTGGGGCAAGGCAGCAGCGTTTTTCCGGACAGGCTATCGCTTCGGACATCCGCAAAACTCCATGCGGCACTGCTCACTGACCGAAGTCCACCGCATGCTGGGCGTCTTCCGCAGCCGCTTTGGCGCTGGTGATACGCTATCTCTTCTGCACGCCGTTAGGCTGTGCGCCGAGGAAAATCTGCCGCTGCCGCAATGGCTGGCAACGGCGTTCTGCAGCCGCATGGAGACGTTCCTGCAACCCGGTCAGGCGCGTTCGCTGGATGACGTGTTCGCGAGCGACACGCTGCTGACGATTTCGGCGAAGAAGGCCGCGGCGGCACGGCTGGACTGGCAGCTGGGCGCGCTGCTCTGGGTGGATCTCTGCGCGCTGGTTCGTGCCGACGGCACGCTGATATCGTTCGACAGCGCGGTCGAGCGACTTCTGCAAAGCGGCAACTACGGCGTTGGCAAGACCAAGGCCAAGGCCCTGATCAAAGCAGTCGAAACCAGCCAGTCGCAATTCCTGGGCAAGGACGCTTCGGTGTCGCAATTTTTGGCGAAACGGCGAAAACTGATGAAGTGATCGCAGCCTGACCCTATCGTGACGGCATCGCGCAATGGCGCTTCGACACGTGAAGGGTATGCTGTGCTTCGCATTCCAAAGGTCTCCGATATTGCGGCCCTTGTGACGGCTCTGGAAAAGAATCCCTTCGGCTCGCTGGTCCTGCTATTGCTCGCTCTCAGCATCGCGCTGATCGTCTGGGTGGCGCGATAACGGCGACGTGATGCCCCACAGCCGGGCTGTGGGGCGTTCACTCAGAAGAGCGTGAGTTGTCGCGCTTTCTCCTGCGCCAGCGTCCAGACCGGCTCGTTCGCCGCTTCGTCCAGCCAGTCGCGGACGAAGGCGACCGGGCCGCCTTCCGCGGTGATCACAGAGCCGACGACGAACGCCGAGCGGTAGCCGGTTTCGGTGACCGGCAGTGCCGCCCTTTCGGGCGACACGCTCTGGATTTGCAGATGGGCCAGCGGTTCACCGAAGGCCTCGGTGAGTCCGCCCATCCAGTTGGGCTCGTACGAGATTTCGACGGTGATGCCGTTCCAGTCGATCCGCTGGACGAAAACGGTGGAGATCATGATGCAATCTCCCCGTCAGCGCCCTGCTCTGCCTTTGGCGTTATCATGACGATGCGGCCACCGAGAGGCAAGGCAGCGAGTTCGATGTTGAAGCCTTCACCGTTCTTGTGCGGCCAGGCCGTGCCGATGCGGGTCCAGAACGTCTTCTCGTCATCGCCGGTGACCGTGTAGGCGATGAGGGCTGGTTTTTGTTTGGTCGTCATGTCGTTTCTCCTTTGTTGATCGTTGCGATGGGATCCCGACAGACACGGGAATAGCCGACCGGCTCAACGGGTCGCGCCGGAGCTGCACACGCCCCAGAACTTCCTTGGGCACGGAAGCGAGGACGACGCGAAGCGCCTGCCCGTTGAGACCGGCGGCGACCGTGTCAGGGTTCACCGCGAGCAATCGATCAATGACAGGGAGGAGAAACGGACGACCGTGAGCAATCCCCAGACCACGGTCGCCGCGGGCTTTGCATCCATGCAACGTGATAGTGTTGGGTCGCATAGACCCACGCAGCGCGAAGGACAGCCATGAACTTGAACGAAATTGTCCAGCTTCCGTTGAGAACGTACACGCTGGATGTCGAAGGTCAGAAGATTACCCTTCTTCGCCGAACCGAACTCGGATGCTTCCGCTTTGCTTGAGGCGCATTATCGAAGCAAGCCTATCGGCGGAACCTACTCGGCGGATTTCCACACTGCGCATATCAATCCCGGGCTGGATCACTTGCACATCTACTGCAAGAACACGATGCACTTCGCCATGAACATCGATGGAACGGCTCACGATCGGAGCCACGGAACCAGGATTCCGAACAAGGTCGCCGATGGAATCCGACGTTATTTTCCGCAGTTCAAGCTTCCGCCCGACAACTTCATCGAAGCAGCTCCCTCTGACGTGCAACTTCGCGGAGCGCAGGAACTCTTCGGCTAGGTCGCACTCTTTCACCAGTCAGACCCCGGTCTGCGGCCTTCCATCCTCAAAGGCTACCTTCATGAAGACACCAACGCTAGGCTATGAAGAGGATACCGAGATCTCGAAACTTGAGATCGCGCGGATTCAAGTCGAAGAAGCGATCACTCTGTTCATCGACGAGAAGTTCCTATGCGCGCTCACGCTGGCCGGGGCGGCGGAGGAAATACTCTCTCGTCTGCTGAACGCCCGCGGCCAGCCATCGGCGATGGAGCAGTCCGCTGAAGCCGTGCTGAACACAAAGCGGATCACGGGCTTGTCCGGTCTGGCGGAAGTCACGGACAAAGGGTTGTTCAAGGGTTGGAATGCAGCGCGTAACATCGCGAAGCATCACAACGCAAACGAAAGCGAGATCGTCGTTATGAATCTATTCGACGAAGCATTTTGGATGATTCGTCGGGCACTGGCGAACGCCGCAAGCCTCAGCCTCAATGTCTGCAACGGGCTCGATTTCGAAAACTGGGTCATTGCCAACATCAACATGTAGCCCCGCGACTCCCCGATCATGAACGAAGCCCGCCGACGAGCCCGCCGCCAACGCAAGCTCAGGCCCGGCGTCAGCCGGGCCTGAGGACAGCGAGATCAGTATTCCGACGGAAGAAGGATCGTGGTCACCGAGCGGTCAGCCTCGGTGACGATCCATATGCGATCGCCGCAGCCGTAGGTCTCAACGTCGCAATCGATAGCGTACGCGGAGAGAATGCGGAGTCCAACTTGGACGGCACGATCATTGGCCGCGGCGTCCTCGGGAGCAACACATCCCCAGTCGCCGCGAACGTGACGGGCCAAGAGTTCAAAGATCTCGTCCCAGGTTGCGGAGTCGGTCGCCCCGAGTGTGAACACGATCCTCCCGAGCGGAAAAAGAGGGGCGCTCATCGTGCGCCTCCCGTGCCTTCGGTCTCTGCCTTCGGCGGCATCAGGACGATGCGGCCACCGAGCGGCAAGGCGGCGAGTTCGATGTTGAATCCTTCACCGCTCTTGTGCGGCCACGCCGTGCCGATGCGGGTCCAGAACGTCTTCTCGTCATCGCCGGTGACCGTGTAGGCGATGAGGGCTGGTTTTTGTTTGGTCGTCATGTCGTTTCTCCTTTGTTGATCGTTGCGATGGGACCCCGACAGACACGGGAATAGCCGACCGGCTCAACGGGTCGCACCGGAGCTGCACACGCCCAGAACTTCCCTGGGCACGGAAGCGAGGACGACGCGAAGCGCCTGCCCGTTGAGACCGGCGGCGACCGTGTCAGGGTTCACCGCGAGCAATCGATCAATGACAGGGAGGAGAAACGGACGACGGGACGAAAGGCCCTTGTGCGCGAAGCCACGACCGGCGAAGCTGTGCAGAGGATCCGGCAATCCTGAATTTCGGCCAGGCTCGTCAGAAGAGGTAAACGATGAAAATCACGAACGGAACGATCGCCTGCGTTGGCTGGGGATCGCTGATCTGGAACGAGGAGAAGAAGCATCTGTTGCCGTGCCGAGGGGAATGGAGAGATGACGGACCGGAACTGCCGGTTGAATTCGCGCGTCAATCGAGCAATGGCAGCATGACGCTGGTGATCTGTCAGGATGTGCCCCGCACGCGCGCCTGCTGGGTTGTCCTTGACGTACCGGACATGCAGACGGCCAGAGAGCGGCTTGGCAAAAGGGAACACGAAAAGGCCCCAAAGCACTGGATCACGGAGAACATCGGGTACTGGACACCCTCCGGCGAAGCGTACGGGCATGAAGCTGCGACGATCGGAGCCTGGGCAACGGCGCACGGGTTCGTTGGTGTTGTCTGGACGAACCTTCCGTGCAAGTTCGGCGACGAGCCGAACGTGATGCCGAGCGGCGATCAAGTCCTCGGCTATCTGAAAGGTCTCGACGGTGAGAGGAGAGTTGAGGCAGAAAGGTATGTGCGGAACGCTCCCGCGCAGGTCGACACGCCGTACCGCCGCATGATCGCGGCGAAGCTCGGCTGGGATCACGTGCCCTGCGATGTCCCGGCCTGCCGTTGCAAGGCGTGAAGATCGGGAAGTTCACCTCAGGTGCCGAACGCGGGTTGCGCCCCACGGTTTGGCCGCGGGGCGCTCCGGCTCACCACCATGAGTCGTAGTAGACGAAGTAGCCGTCCTGCAACGCGGCCCGCGCGTCTGCGATGAAGGCGAGGTCGTCCTCGAGCCTGTCAGGCCCGCTCTCGCCGAAGAAGAAGCCTGTCGTGTCCGGCAGGGTGTTCCCGATCACCGCGATTTCAAGCGCGTCGAGATCGGCGGCGTCGAGCCTCAAAAGCGTGCAGTTGAAACTCTCCTGCGCGCCGCCCTTGGCACGGTAGAGGCGCTCCATCCAGCCATGAAGGTTCGGATGCTTGCGCCAGTAGGCGATGTCCTCCGCGTCGTCCGGCCTGTCGAAGTCCACCGCGCCCACCGGCATTCCTGTGATGTAGGCATACATGTCGAGTCCCATTTTGAGTTCTCCTTTGTTGGGGTTTCATCAACGCGAAGAACAAGGGACGGGCGGAAAAGCGGACGGGTCACCTGAAAGGGGAACAGGCAACACGGGAGCGCAAGCGAATGGAGCGGGCGGCCTGTTGATCCGGCTGCGCGCGCGTCCACGTTCCGCGGATACTGATGAAGGTCCCGCCGGAGAACCGCACCAGGACTCGCCATTTATGCCCGCAGACAAGACTGGAGACGGGCGAGAGAAAGCGCCTGGACCGGCGCTACGGCTCACGCACCGAACTTGCCGCGCTAGGTCTGGGCCGACAATCCTGAATTTTCGCAGGTCGTCGTTTCCGGACTTTCGTTATGCGTTCGCAAAACCCGCTGCCGCCCCTCGTTCCGAGGGTTTTTCGCAAGCGCCTTTCCGCGCAACGGCTGGCCGAGATCAGCCTGGTTCATCACGTCAACCTCGATGCGCTGATGAAAGGCGAGGACACCGCCCTGCTGAACTACGCGGCGTCGGTTTTAACCTGGCGAAACGTCGCCCATCGTCTCGGTGTCGGAGAGGCCGAGATCGCGCCGCAACTTGAACTGGTCGAAAGCCTGCTCCGGCGATTCGCCGCGCATGGGAAGGTGATGCTCGATGCCGCGGATTACAAGCGCGCGCGGGACGGCGTCATCGTGATGGACCAGATTGCCGCGGAAGCGGATATGGCGACGGCGGCATGGGCTGCCGAACGCAGCAGCGCGGAGCTTCGCCGCCGGTTGTCGGCGATTCAGCGTTCATAGCGGCCAGACCGCGAGGCCCGCCCAGTTGCGACCGCCCGGCTCCATCGACCGGCGCTGCCACCGTGGCCGTCAGCGTTTATCAACTATACAAAACAACGCAAAATTCCTTGAATTTGGGAATTAAGCGTGTTACTTTGTAGTAATGAGCGAGGTCTTGCCAGCCAACAGGGCGCGACTTGCCGTCGTCCTTCGTGCCACAAAGGATGTCGTCTCCATCGAGACGGCAGCGCAGGTGCTTGAACTTGATCGCAATGTGGCAGCGAAGCTGCTGTCCCGGTGGGCCAGCCAGGGCTGGATGCGCCGCATTGGCCGGGGCCTGTATGTCCCGGTTCCGCTGGACCTTGCCGCGAGCGATCAGGTGGTCAGTGATCCCTGGGTGCTGGTGCCCTCTCTGTTTGGCGAATCGTATATCGGCGGCTGGACCGCTGCCCACCACTGGGATCTGACGGAGCAGCTGTTCAATGAAACGGTGGTGTTCTCAACCCGCCGTATCGACGAGCACCGCGTCGGCGCGCAAGGCGTGACGTTCCTCGCGCATCACCTTCCACGAAAGCGATTCTTCGGCATCAAACCCGTCTGGCGCGGCGCGACGCGCGTCAACCTCTCGGACCCGGCACGCACCGTCGTAGACATGCTGGCGCTGCCGCAAACCGGAGGCGGGATTGATCACGTCGCTGACTGCCTCTCGGAGTATCGGAAGCTGCGCAACGTCGATCACGATTTGCTGATGACCTACGCCGAGAAATTCAGCAACGGCGCGATCTTCAAACGCCTCGGCTTCCTGGCAGAGGCACACCTTCAGGATGATGCGCTCGCCGCCGCCTGCCGCGTGCGTCTGACCAAGGGCTACGCAAAGCTCGATCCCGGGCTGGAATGCGGGCAGCTCGTCACCGCGTGGAACCTGTGGGTGCCTGCCCGCTGGAAAGAGAGGCTTGCGTGATAGACAAACGCGAAATTCTTGAAACGGCGTCATCGCTCGGGCTGCTGCCAAGCGTGGTCGAGAAAGACTACGTTCTTGGCTGGCTGCTCGCGGGGATTCATGCGCATCCGGAACTGACGGATGCATGGGTGTTCAAGGGGGGAACATGCCTGAAGAAGTGCTACTTCGAAACCTACCGGTTCTCGGAGGATCTCGACTTTACGCTTCGCGATGAGTCCGGACTGGAAGACGGCTTTCTGCGGCGCGTATTGGGAGAGGTCGTCGAGTGGGTGTCCGATGAATCCGGTCTTACTATTCCTTCGGAACAACTGGCCTTCGACATCTACGAGAATCCGCGTGGGCGTCGTTCTTGTCAGGGCAAGGTTGGCTATCGCGGACCGGTTTCGCCGACATCAGGCTCTGGTGGTTGGCCGAAGATAAAGCTCGATCTCACTGCAGATGAAGCCCTTGTGCTTCCTTCTGTCAAGCGCGCTGTATTTCACCCGTATACGGACAGTCCTGAAGGCGGCATGTGGATCAACAGCTACGCGTATGAAGAAGCGTTCGGAGAAAAGATCAGGGCGCTCGGCGAGCGCACGCGGCCTCGCGATCTCTACGACGTGATCAATCTTTATCGCCACGGCGATACGCGGCCATCGGCTGCACTGCTGCTCGATGTGCTGACGAAGAAGTGCGCCTACAAAGGCATCACCCTGCCCTCCATCGAGAGCCTTGAGCCTCACCGGAACGATCTGGAGTCGATGTGGGACAACATGCTTGGGCACCAGTTGCCGGTGCTCCCGCCGGTTGCAGATTTTTGGGCGGCCCTGCCCGAGGTCTTTGGCTGGATCATGGGTGGCGAGGAAACGCCTCAGCCTGTGGCGATCACAGCCGGTGCCGCCGAGATCACTATTCGCAGTCGCGAATTGCCCCGCGGCATCCCCACACGGACTCGCGGACCGCTGGAGATCATTCGTTTCGCAGCCGCCAATCACCTCTGTGTCGATCTGGAATACGACGGCAGCACGCGGCGGATCGAGCCTTACTCGCTCCGGGAAACACGCGACGGAAACTTCGTTCTATATGCAACCCGGAGCGACTCAGGAGAGCCTCGGTCATACAGAATCGACCGCATGCAAGGCGCGTCTGTTTCAAACCAGTCCTTTAGCCCACGCTTTCTCATCGAGCTGACGACTGAAGGACCGCTCTCCATCCCTCCGACAGCACGCACCGGCAATGGCAGCCCGTCGTTCGGGCGTCCAGCCGCCCGGCAAGCAACGCGTCCCGCGAGCAGTGGCCCGGTCTACGTCTACCGCTGCCCGGTTTGCGGCAAGTCGTTTGATCGCCGGTCCATGGACGGTTCACTCAACGCGCACAAGAGTCCGAAAGGCTATCCGTGTTCCGGCCGGACAGGAATATACGTGAGAACCAAGTACTAGTCGCTTCGAAAAAAGAGCGGCCGAAATCGCGCCCGCATCAGGTCTATTTAGCTTCGAAACAACGCAAAAAAATGGACAAAGATACAGCAACGGCGGGAAGAATATCAGGATGCCCGGCCAGCGAGATCGAAGCGTAACCGCGTGAATGCCTCCGAAGTCTTTACCCAGCGGCGGTCGAGTTCAGCGATCGTCGCATTGCACCATTCGCTTACTTCCATCAAATTGCGGGGCATCCGCATGAGTTGCTCAATCTCTGTCAAGGTTCTGTCCGGGCCCTTTTCCAGCACCAGTTTCAAGGCGTCGATCAGGCAGACGCTCAACGAAGTTGCACCCGCAGTAGCCTGCACCATTTCAAAGTACCATCGCAGCATGCGAATGAAGTGGATCTCAGATTTTCGGAACGAATTAATCTCGTTCTCGGGCCAACGCTCGTACGCGCCCAACTGGACCAGACTGCGGCGAATAGCCCAGCATTTGACACGACCCTCTTCGAGCGATTTCAGGACCGCCTTGGCATCCGCGTTGTCGCTGTCTGCATTGGTTGGCAGCGCCTTGAGGCCACGTTGGGCGGCGTGGAATAGCTGCATATAGTCCGCGTGAACAGTCTGCAGTTCGGTGAAGGCACCTTTGTAGATCTCGTCGTATCGGACTTTAAGCCGCTTGTCGCGAATTTTCACCAGGTCAATAACCTTGTCTACGACCTTCATCAGCGTGTCAAGCATATCGGCTCCGTCAGACGAATGCGATTAAGCTCCAGCCATCACGATAGGGAACACTCCGATCGCCTCCTGACGCGCGAGGTCCGAACGGGGACTCAAGCGGATCGAAAAGAGTCTCCCGTTTTGGTTCAGAGATCGAACGCCGAGAAGGCTTCTGGGAACAGATGCGGAGAATATCGCAACCTGAGAATAGCGCGACCCGCACCGTCAGATCCAGACCGAACTGCCTTTGGCTTCAAGGACAAGGCGCGGAGTGACAGCGGATGCTGTCTTTGGTTGATGGCAGGCTGATGCTCCATGTAGAGAAATACAAGCGCGCACGGGACCACGCCATGGTGATGGACCAGATTGCTGCGGAGGCGGACATGGCGACCGCAGCATGGGGTGCCGAACGCAGCACGGCGGAGCTACGCCGCCGGTTTTCGGCGGTTCAGCATTCATAGCGGACAGACGCGCGTCACGGCGTGCCCAATCGCAGCGACCCTGCTCCATCGACCGGCGCTGCCGCCGTGGACCATCGGCGCTTCTGCCGTCCAAGCCGAGAGCCTTGGCCAAAGGGACGAATTCGACAGCGTGTCTGTTCGTGGTCGTGTCCCCTCTGGCGTCCGTTCCTGTCGGCCTTTGTGGTTCAGTCATTGCGCAAGCCGGTCGGACGGCAAGCCACACGGGGCTCCTCCACGGTGTTGCGGCCCTGCGGGTGCCTGTTGACCGACCTGGCCCGCGCTGCACTGAGGCCCACAAGGCCGCACAGGGCGGCCTCCAAAAAGGAGGACAACATGAAACCAACCATCCCCGGCATCGCGACGCTCATGGGCAAGACCAAGGGCGAATTGCAGGCGATATTCCGCAAGGCGTTAGAACGGGCAGACGCAACGCCCGGCCCGCAGGCGGAAGCCGCGCGCAAGACCATCGCGATCCTGCGCCGTTGCCTCACGATGAAGCCGTAGGCAACGCGGAGCGGCGGCGCGGAGGTGCCGCCGCTCCGGCCTCAGGCGGTTTCCGGGACGCGCTGCAACGCCCGCGCGCTTTCATCAGCGAGGCGGCGCGTTGCGCAGCGTGGTACTCAGCGTCAAGTTCGATGCCGAGATAGTTCCGCCCCAGCAAGGCCGCTGCCAGCAGCGACGAGCCGGACCCGGCGAACGGGTCGAGTACGATGCCGCCCTCAGGGCAGAACGCCTCGATGAGGGGCCGCAGAACCGAAAGCGGCTTCTGCGTCGGGTGCAGCTTGTTGCCGGTGTAGGTCCAGTCGAGCACGTCGCCAATCGGGCGAGCCGGTTCGGCGGGATAGCCCTTGGCCAGCAGGTACGCGCATTCGTGCTGGTAGCGAAGATGCCGCGTCGACGAGGCGTAACGTTTGGGAAAGACCAGATGCCCGACGATGCGAAAGCCCGCGTCGCGGAACGCGGCCATGAACTTGTCGGCATGCGGCCAGCCGTAGAACGACACGCAAAAGCTGTTCCGGTCGAGGACGCGGTAAATCTCGCGGAAGGCGGGTTTCAGCCAGGCGTCGTTGTCGTCGTTTTGGACGCGCCGTCCGTCGCGCGATCGGTAGTGCGCGATATAGGGCGGATCGGTGAGTACGAAATCGATGCTGCGCTCAGGCAATCTCGGAAGAGCGGCGAGGCAATCGCCGTGGATGATGGTATTGCGAGGTACGGTTGTCATGGAAAAAACTCCTTCGGTTGATGTTGCGAACACCAACCCCGGCAGCCCGCCGCGATGGACGCGGATCAAGGGCCGCCCGGAGCTGCACACGACCGCCTGCAAGGCGGGCACGGAAGCGAGGACGGACGGGAACCGCTTGCCATTGATGCGCGGCAGCGGCGGGCTAAAGGCGTGGTGACTGAGCAAGCAGCCGAAGGAGCGGATTCACAGCGCTCAACCGGGTCAATCGGACGAATGGAGAATGAATGATCGGCGTGTTCCCGAGCGAAGCTGTTTGCGAGCTACCAGAGAGTCTTGTCGATGATTCGCGGCACACCTGTGGTTCCGACCGCTGGATCCAAGGCCATGAAATCCTGCAATCCGAGCCCAGGATGAATTGCGAGCCAGCCTTCGTAGATGGACTGGCCAATCCCGAGTGCCGCCAGAAAACGGTCGAAATCCCAACTCGTTCGGCCACCTCCCTTTGGACTTGGATTGGGAACACGAGCCATTGGTCGACCCGACCAGGCCGCCCAGTCCGTAAGACCAAGCGGCGGCATGTATGTTCTGCGGTCGATATGATAATACGACAGGCCCGTGTGACGGTTGTCAATCATGGGCGCCAGATCGGGAAAAAGGCAGTGCAAGGTCTTGCTCGCTGCAACAAATCCGCCGCTTGCCGTGACGGCCCCCCGGATCGCGAGGCTTGTGTATAGACCGGCGAGATCTGTCGCCAAGTTCGTGGCGCGATCTGGGCACACCAACGCGCAGGGGGCGGCCAGAAGGGGAATGCGGAACCCTGCAATCCAGTCCACCGCGGTTGGTGCAAGGCCGCTCAGAACTTCGTGAAGCCTATAAGGGGGAACGAGTCGCGAGCCCTGTCTGTTCATGCCAAATCGATCCAGCAGATTATGCGTATCTGTGGCAGAGCCCGGAGTTGCGAGCCAAGCGGCCAGTCCGCCGCATGCAGCAATGCCGTTAGCCCTGTCATTGATAAAGTTCTGATAGGTCGCGTTGTACCCCGCAGTCGAAGTACCCGCACGGTTGTAGGTGGCGACCGCGACCGCGATGCGATCAGGAATTGAAGCAAGCTCAGTTATCGGCGGGATTGGCATCGTCAGCGGCTGGGTAGGAAACGACCTGAGATCTTCCAGAGAAACTTGGCCCGCGCATGTTACTTCCAGGAAACTGCTCTCAGGCAGGCTTTCCGGCGGAACAGATGAACCCAAACGCCCCCGGGCATCGCGACGCTCATGGGCAAGCCCAGGGCGAATTACAGGCGATGTTCCGCAGGGGGCACTAGATCGCCCAGACGCAGCGCCTGGCACGCAAACGGAAGCGGCGCGCAAGACCATCGCGGTCCTACGCGGTTGCCTCACGATGAAGCCGTAGGCAAGGCGGAGCGACGGCGCGGATGTGCCGCCGCTCTTCCTCTCGAAGGGTGCCATTCCTCGGGAGGGAGATCCTAATGAAGGACCGCAGACACGGGCCCCGCGCGTCTTGACGGACAGGTATGACCTGGCTACGGTCGTTTGAGAAAGCGATGGACTTGGGGAAAAGTCACTCAACAATCGGCGAGCCGATGACGGGGCAGGATGCCATAATGTTACTGAATGTACCCGCACGATTGCTGCCGAGCACACTATGTCGATACTTCAGGAGATACTGGGCTGGACTCAGGGGTTGCCCGCATGGCAAAGCGATGCAGTCGCGCGGCTGCTGGCCAAGCAGACTCTGACGACCGAGGATCGCGACGATCTCTTTGCGCTCCTTAAAGCGGCACACGGCATCCCCGACCCCAAAGGCCGGGTGCCCGCGCCCCTCAGCGTCGACCAGATTCCTACGCCATCGAGCACCACGACGCATGTTGAACTGCGCGCCATGAAGAACATGCGCCATGTCAACGCGATCGCGGAGAATCAGCATTTGCCGTTCAGCGGTGCGGGAATGACCGTCATCTATGGCGACAACGGCTCCGGGAAATCGGGATACTCACGCGTGCTTAAGCGTGCCTGCCGCGCGCGGGACCAGATGGAAGCGATCCTTCCAAACGCCAATCTGCCGACGGGCAAGGCTGGTGTACCAGAAGCGGCGTTCGAGATTGCCGTGGACGGCGTTGCCAAGGATGCGCACTGGACACATGGCAAGTCAGCGCCTCCTGAATTGTCGTCATTCGCAATCTTTGATTCGCGCTGCGCGCGAGCTTACCTCGACAGTGAGGACGACTTTTCCTATGTGCCGTATGGGCTCGATGTGTTTGAAGGACTTGCGAAGGTCTGCAACCAGTTGAAGACTTCAGTCGGGACCGAGCATGCGCAGTTCGCTGTCGACCTCTCCGCCTTCGCTCCCCTCCACGGCGACACGCTTGTTGGCAAGCTGATCGCCGCACTGTCGGCGAAGACGACAAAGGCGCAGATTGACGCACTCGCAACATTAACGCCTGAGGAACTGGCCCAGCGCGCCGCTCTGGACACAAGTCTGAAGGAAAACAATCCGAAAGAGAAGGCAGTTCAATTGCGCCTGCGCGCTCGCCGCGTTACTGCCATCGCGACAAATGCGATCAACAACGGGGCGCTGGTAGACCAGATCGTCGTGGCCAAGCTGCGTGACTTGGCGAACGGCTACCGCCAGGCGCAGGCGACCGCCGCCTTCGCAGCCAAACAGTTCAAGGAAGGCGAAAATCTCTTGCCGGGAACTGGCGGCGAAGTCTGGCGCGAGTTATTCGATGCAGCCCGCAAGTTCGCGATCGAGTCCCACCCGGATAAGACGTTCCCAAACCTTGGTGTTGAGTCCGCTTGCCCGCTATGCCAACAACCTCTCGGCGAAGGAGCGGAGCGCTTGCTGCGCTTCGAGGCCTTCATCCAGCAGGAAGCTGAAAAGACAGCTCAGGCGCGCCGCACTGCCCTGTTCGCCGAATACAAGCCGTTCATTGCCCATGTCTTGACGCTGAATCTCGACGATGTCACGCACGGGGAAATCGAGGTGCTCGACCCTCAGCTCGCGGCTGACACGAAAGCGTTTGAGCCAATGTTGACTTCTCGTCAGCAAGCCATTAAAGCAGCAGTGATTTCGCACGGCGATGTCCCGAGGCTTGTTGAACGCGGCCGGATGACGGCTCCTCATTCGTGATGCTACGCCGCCTTGCGTTCGGGCATCGGTGACTTCGGCGGACCTGGCTTTCAATGCAGTCAGCAGAGTCTTCATATCGCGGTAGCCGCGGAGTTTTCGGAAGCGCCCCTTGGCATCGCTCAACGCGCCAGCGATCCAGCGCAG
>Ga0105237_10002913_pt1 | contig 20731 bp, 8 predicted proteins | sample KBSC24metaG_FD_81520 | JGI IMG/M metagenome (GOLD analysis project Ga0105237, IMG submission 81520) | Corn rhizosphere microbial communities from Kellogg Biological Station, Michigan, USA - KBS C2-4 metaG | ecosystem: Host-associated > Plants > Roots > Rhizosphere > Soil | place: Michigan, USA... | reverse complement strand
CCTGGGAAGACCACCTGGCTGACACCGATAAAGTTCGTACCATTGATCAGCAGCGTCGTTCCGGCCACCGCATTTTCATTAGACAAAGAACCAATCACCATCGGCGGCGGATAAGGGAACGCAGCCGAACCAAAAAGACACTGTACCCGCATGGAGTCGGTGAACGCCGTCCCCGGCGGTACCTTTGCAATGATTTGAGTGAATGTCTTATTGACGGTATAGGACAACGCCGTATCATTACCCGGCACGGGAAAAGTTATCTTTTTTATCCCCGCAAAGTTCGTCCCGTTGATCTCGATCGTAGTACCCGTGATATCCAGCGAGATCCCGTTGATAGTAGGCGGAGGAAGTATCAACGAAAAAGAATAGGTCGTCGATCCATGATTTGTCACCAGCCGTATCGTACTGGGCACCGAAGGAAGGGTAGCCGCCGTCTGCGCATTACTCGGTATCGTCACGATGAGATTCGTGCTCGTATTGTACACGGGGTTAAAATAAGCCAGCGTGTCGTTGAAATATATCTGCTGGGCGCCATCCAGATCATGCCCTTGCAGAACGATCTCGGTGCCGGGTGACGCGCCAATGACCTTCAGATCCTTTTTTGCCGTGTCCAGCGGCCTGATATTGGTGATCACTGGCGAACCGCTGCCCCCATTCTTGCTGCAGCCCAGTTCCATCAGGGCCGCATAGCACGCCAGGAGAAGAAATAAATACTTTTTCATAACGGAATTCATTTTATGTTGATTTCTCAATATTTTACTTTACTAAAGTCAAATGCCACAGGCGGCAGACCCAGGTTCGGCGATACCAGCATCTCCGATGATGGATAAGGCAGATCCGCCTTGTCCGCCGTAATGGAATAATAGCGGGGCCCCAGCGTTGCCGGCGACGTCGCATCATTGAACCAGGTGACAAATGAGTTCCCGCCATTGTAAGTGAGATTGTAAAGACCCCTGTTCTGCGTATTGAAATAGTTCATGGCGGAGGCAGGGTCGAAATAGAACCATTGCTTCCAGTCATACCACGCATGCCCTTCAAAGGCGAACTCGATCTTCTTCTCTAAATAGATATCCGCATACGAAAGAGATGTCTTCGGCGTCGCGCCGGCCCTCGACCGCACAGCATTAAAGAATTTCAACGCATCCGCATCCGTCGTGGAAGCATTATTTCCCAGCAACGCATCCGCATAGGTCAGGTATACATCCGACAGCCGGAAAATATAAGTACCGATGTTCTCATTCTGCTGCCCTCCTACTCCACCATTGTCCGACGGGCTGCCGATAACATATTTCTTGACATACGCCCGGTCCCCATTCAGGTAGTATGTACCGCTGCTGATGGGAAACGTTATATGCGCCCCGCCCTGGGAATTGGTGGCGCCATTGAACAAGGTCGTATCGACATGCCATCCCCCGGCAGCCTTGTTGATATCGGGATAGTTCGTGTTCGGCATAAATATAGTAGCCTTGCGACGCACCGAGTCGGCCGCGTTGGCAGGGTCCATATAATAAGCCAGCAGACTGGGCGACGCCCCAAAAGCTCCACCCCATCCATCACCCGTCTGCGTTATCTTGGAATCATACGCGAGGTTGGCCTGCATATGATTCTGAACGAACCACTGCCCCGTAGGCACCCAGTACAATCCTAAAAGACATTCTGTCGGAACCTTGTTGCCGCTGAAAACAGCACTGGTGAATAGATCATAATAGCTGGGATAAAGACTAAGGCCGCTGTTGTTACATACATCGCTGGCCCAGTACTTCGCGCTGTCCAGGTCCGCCTGGTTACGCTGACCACCCGACTGCCCTAAACCCGAACGTACCAGGTAAGCCCTCGCCAGCATTCCCTCGGCAGTCCATTTGGTGACGCGTCCGGGTTGAGTCCCCGTTGTGCCCAGATGCTGTGCGGACCAGCTCAGATCCGATATGATAAACTTCCACACATCGGTAAGATTATTCCGGCGGATAGAGCTGTCCCCTATCTGCACGCTGTTGTCATAGATGATAGGCGCGGCGCCCCAGTCCAGGGCAATAAAATAATACGCCGCAGCGCGCATGACATAACATTCGGCCAGCCCCGAATTCCTGCCCGTCTCGCTGGCGCCGGCGCCTGCTCCCCGTATATTGTGCGCCACGATATTGGCATTGGCGATCACCGACCACAAGGCCTGATACGCACTTTGCAACGCGCCGCTCGGATCCTGGGCCGTCACCGTAAAATTCAGATAGGAGCCCCGGCCATTGTAGTTGTCGGTAAGACTGTTACCCCCCATGATATCTCCAATATATTGCAGAGAAGTACCATTGTACCCTCCCCAGCTGCCATTGTACAATGGCCCTGTACCATTCAATATATCTATATCTGACTTATAAAAAGTAGCGGCCGTCGGCGACGCAATGGGCGGACGATCCAAAAAGGACTTCTTACACGCCGGCAGAGCCATGGCCGCAAGAACAGTTATTATGATGACAATTTTATTTTGTCGCATTGTTATATTTTTATTCATTTTTTTATCAAAAATCCAATGACACGCTAAAGGTGAACGACCTCGTCGAAGGATACCTTCCCTCATCCACACCCGCGAGATTGACACCTCCGTAATTGTAAATACCTACTTCCGGATCGTACCCCGTATAATGAGTGATGGTAAAGACATTCTGCACCTGGAACGTAGCAAGCGCCCCCCGCAGCACATGCGTCTGCGATATATACCTGCTCGGCACCCGGTAGCTGATACGGGCATTTCTCAGCTTCAGATAAGAACCATCCTCCACATTCCAGGTAGATATGCGGTTGTTGCCATTCGCATCCACAAAGACATTCGGCACACGGTGCCCCGGATTGGTCAACGTCGCGATCAATACATCCTCCGGTTTGAGGCTGCTCGGCACCGCGAAATTGATGACATTCTTAAAGTGATTGTTGTATGGTCCCGTACCCTGTGGCAGGGTCTCATTCTGATAGCGCGTCAGGTTCAACAGCTGATTGCCATATACACCCATAAAGAACAGGTTCAGCTCGAAGCCCTTCCAGGTCATCGTGGACGTAAAACCATAGGTAAACTTCGGCCACGGATTTCCGATAGGCAGGACATCCTTCGTATCTACATACCCATCATGGTTGACGTCCCTGTACATGACATCCCCCACCCATGAACCCTTGCTCGCATCGATGACCCGCGGCGCCTGGGCGTCACTGGTGCCAGTCTGTATCGCATGCGTCGCCAGCTGCTTATAATTTTGGAAGAGCCCCTCCGCCTGATAACCCATGATCATGCTCAACGGCTGCCCCACCTGCGTGGCAAATTCAGCCTGCCTGTCGTTGATCTGGGAATAATACTGCGTATAAATGCTCGATACCAGCTTGGTGACCTTGTTCCTGTCCATTGAGAAATTGATCCCCGTCCGCCATTGGAAATCCCGGCGGGAAATATTCACGGTATTCAGCGACAGGCCAAAACCCTTGTTCTCCATACCCCCATAATTCTCAACAGGCCACTGTACCTGACCACCATACCCACCGCTCAAATAACCACCCAGATACATGGGTCCGCTGGCCTCTAAGATCAGGTTCGATATCTTCTTGTAATATACGTCGCCGATGAACTCGACACGGTCTCCGAAGAGATGTGCGTCGATACCCAGGTTCGTGGATTGATCCTGCTCCCATTTCAGATCGGGATTGGGGAAATTGGATGGCAGGAAACCACCGCCCCACACCGTCGCCGATGAATAAAGATTGGAATAAACGGCGCCGCCGGAACCCGCATTCCCCGAAATACCATATTCCGCGCGGACCTTCAGATCATTGATAAAGGGCAGACTCCGCATAAAATTCTCGTCCGAAAGCTTCCACGCGACGGAGACGGCAGGGAAAGTGCCCCACCTGTTCGACGGACCGAAATTAGAACTTCCGTCCCGCCGCACAACACCTTCCAGTATGTACTTATTATTATAGATATAGTTCAGTCGGGCGAAATACGACTCATTGGCCCCATTCCCTCTCGAACTCGTTCCCGGAGGCGACAACGGGTCCGCTACACTCAACTCCTGTATCGAGCTGGTGGAATACCGCAAACCCGAGGCACTCAGCGATTGCCAGGCATAAAATGCAGCTTCATGACCCACCATGCCTGTTATGCTGTGCAGTCCGACATTGACATTGTACTGCACCCTTGTATTGAGCGATGCCCAATAGTTATTCCCGGCACTGCGGCTGCCGGATGTCGGTGAGCTTTGATAATACGCCCCCAGCGTATAATATGGGTTGAATTGGTAGCCGTTGGTGAAGGTATAGTTGCCGTTGCCCTCCGTATGCCACAACAGACCCTTTAGAGGCGTAATGTCCAGCGTAAGACCTCCGATAGCTCCAAAAGAAGTATTGTAATTATTGTTCAGGTTCGCGATGGCTATCGGGTTGGTGACGGCATATTGTGCCTGCGCCAGGTTAGCTGGTCCCCCAAACGTACCATCCGGGTTCTTTACCGGGATAGTGGGGTTCTGCTCCAGCGCCAGGTTGATAATATTGTTCTGGAAGGTATTGGCCTTCTCTTTGGTGGTAAAGAGACTGAGATTGGTGCCGAACTTCAGCCACTTGGTCGCCTGGTTCGCCAGGTTGATCCGCACGGTGCCGCGCTGGAACCCTGACCCGATGGCTACGCCGCTTTGATTGAGATAATCCGCCGAGAAATAAAAGGTGGATTTCTCTGTCCCGCCACTGATCGACATGGCATGGTTCTGCATGATCACATTACGGTACAGGGCATGTTGCCAGTCCGTACCCGGCCCAAGGATGGTAGTATCCTGCAGCTCAGGCGGTTCGATCCCCACCAGCCCGTAGTGCTGCAACTTGCCGATGTAGGTCGCATACTCTTTTAAATTCATGACGGGCAGGTTCTTTGGCCTCGTCTGAATGGTCTGGGACTCATTGAAATTTACCCTCGTGGCGCCCGATTTCCCCTGCTTGGTGGTTATCATCAACACCCCGTTGGCGCCGGCCGCGCCATAAATGGAGGTTGCCGCGGGACCTTCCAGCACGCTGATACTCTCGATATCATCCGTATTGATCCCCGCTACCTCATTGGCAAGGCTCGGATTGGAATTGTACGCGCCGCCCGTAGCCATGCCCGGCCGTATCTGCACCCCATCCACTACATAAAGAGGTTGATAATTACCCGTCACCGTGCTGATCCCACGGATGATCACCGCAGACCCCGCACCGGGCGCCCCGCTGCTGGCGGAGACATATACATTGGGCGACTTCCCCCGAAGGGCATCGTCCAGCGTCACGTTCACCGTTTTGTTCAGGTCCGTGTTGGAGATGGTATTGACCGCGCTGCTCAGATCCGTCTTCTTCATCCGGCCATATCCAACCACCACCACATCCTGGAGATGACTGAAGTCCTGCGAAAGGGCCACATTGATCACCGTCGACACACCGACTTTCACTTCTTTCTGGGCAAAACCCACCGAAGAGATCAACAGCGTCTCACCCGACGCCGCCATGATAACATATTCTCCCTGGTCATTGGTATTGGCCAGGTTCTTTGTCCCCCTGACCATAATGGTGGCCCCGGGAACCACCGCCCCGTTACTCTGGGAAATGATCTTGCCGGTGATCCGTTTGGCCGTACCCGGCTGGGCAGAAAGGGATTGAAAAAGAATGAGGAAGAGGAATAATAATGCGTAGCAGGGAGGGGAAAGGACCCCTGATAATTTTTTCATATCGCAATCAATTGTTGGTTTTGACCATCCATGTTGATGGTTCCATAAAAATAGCAGCTAACAGCGGGGATGACGGACCTCAAAATGATCAAACTGGGTAGTCATATGTTTTAAAGGACACGCAAATGATCCCCATAGGGTCAAATTAAATGTGCGGGAATTGGTCTTTGACAATAGTTTAGCCCAATTCCCGCAAACCGCTAATGTCTGTCCTTCGGACAAACTCCTTTCAGGAGTTTCTGACCCATAACCATTATATTTGAAACATAAGATTGCTGGGTTTGCCCCCGGGGTACCCTGCCGTATAGCTTATGAAGTCCCGACTACTACTGCTTATATTATTATGGACTCCCTTTGGCCGGCAATATGCTCAGTCCAACGACTATGCCTTTTCCCACCTGGACGTTGCAGGGGGCTTGTCCAATAACCACATTACCTGTATATACAAAGATGCCCGCGGCTATATGTGGTTTGGCACCGCATCCGGCCTCGATCGCTGGGACGGCTATCAGTTCAAGGTCTACAAACACGACGCCCGCGATTCCAATAGCTTGTCGGACAATTATATAGAACAGATATTCCAGGGTCCCGACGGCAAGCTCTGGGTAGAATCCCGCGCCGGCAGGTTCAATATATACGATCTCACTACCGACAAATTCAGTCAGAACTACCTGGACTACCTGAGAAGTCTTTCCCTCCCCGATAGCTGGTTGCTGAACATCGTTGCCAACAAAGACGATTACTGGTTCATTTACAAAGACAAAGGCATCTACCACCGGCAGCCGGACGGCCGGATCATCCCCTTCCAGCCCAATGAAGGCGATATACATACCATCAGCCCCGCCCCAATCTGCAATGCCCAGGTCGATGGCGACGGCAACTGCTGGGTGGTACACGAGGATGGAAGAATGGAAAAAATAGACAGCCGCCTGAATAAGGTGGTATTAAATACAGCCATCCTGCAGCAGACAGTCGTGCCTCCCATGTCCATCTGCCATATCCTCATCGACAGGGAGAATGATCTCTGGCTTTCGTCCAACGGGGTTTTTAAAGGCGCCATTTATTATTCCCCCCTGACTGGCGAGCTGAAACACCTGACACAGGACACCGGCCCCGCCCGATTGAGCAGCAATGTGATCCAGAACATTATCCAGGACTCCCGCGGCGACATCTGGATGGCAACCGACCACGGCGGCGTGGACATCGTACACAAAAAGGACTTTACCGTAAAGACCATAACACATGTGGAGGACGACCGTAAAAGCCTTCCCGACAACAGCATCAGTACCGTCTACCAGGATTATTCCGGTACCATCTGGATAGGCACCTTCAAGAGCGCCATCAGCTACTACCACCAGGAGCGGTTCCAGTTCCCCCAGTACAGACGCCAGCCCGGCAACAGCTCCAGTCTTCCTTTCGACGACATCAGCGGCTTTGCCGAAGATAAAAAGGGGAACATCTGGATGGCAACCAACGGCGGAGGCCTGATCTATTTTGATAGGACTACAGGCATTTTCCGCCAGTTCCGGCACGATCCGGCACAACCCAACAGCCTGTCAAACAACGTCATTGTCAGCCTCAAGATGGATAGGAACGATAACCTGTGGATAGGCACCTACTTTGGAGGACTGGATTGCTTCGACGGAAAAAAGTTCATCCACTACAGACACGACCCCAAAAATCCTTCCAGCCTTGCCGACGACAGGGTGATGTGCGTCTACGACGATTCCGGGAATGACCTTTGGATCGGCACCCTCGCACAAGGCATGGACAGACTCGACAAAAGGACGGGCACTTTCTACCATTATAATATTAGCATCCCCGGCTCCATAAAAAATAACTACGTATCGAGTATTACGGAGGACAGCCGGCATCAATTATGGATAGGAACAGGCTACGGCATCGATGTTCTGGACAAAGGCTCGGGACGCTTCATCCACTATTCCAGCGATAGCAATGGCCTTAGCTCCGATAATGTCAACTATCTCCTCTGCGATAGCCATGGATATATGTGGGTAGGCACCCGTGAAGGACTCAATATCTTCGACCCCGCCCGTCACCGCTTCCAGTCTTTTTCTTCAGACAACGGCCTTCCCGACAATACCATCCAATGCATAGTGGAAGACAAACAACACGATATTTGGGCCAGCACACTAAATGGCGTCAGCCGCCTCACCGGCGACTGGTCCGCCCCACCAGGCAGCCTTCACCCCGTCTTTAATAATTTTTATGAGTCGGACGGTCTCCAGGGCAGAGAATTCAATGAAAAGTCCGGTCTCATCCTCAGTGACGGCAGCATGCTCCTGGGCGGACACAACGGGCTCAATATCTTCGACCCTGCCCGGATCGTTCATCGTAACTTCATCCCCCCAATAGTGCTCACCGATCTGCAGCTTTTCAATAAGATCGTGAGCCCGGGTAAGCCAGTCAACGGCCACACCATCCTGGAAAAGTCCCTGTCCAGTACCAGCCAGATCACCCTGCGGCATAATGACAACGTCTTTTCACTCGAATTTGCCTCCTTGGATTTCTTCCAGCATACAAAAGATAAATACGCCTACAAGCTGGATGGATTCGACAAGACCTGGCTCGTCACGGACGGAAAGGCGCGTAAAGCCACCTATACCAACCTCGATGCCGGGGATTATACATTCCGGGTCCGGGCCATCGATGAGGACGGGAACTGGAATAGCAACGAAGCCACCCTGAGGATACATGTTCTCCCGCCTTTCTGGAAGACGCGCTGGGCCTATGCACTGTATGTCGTGGCCATCCTTGCCCTCCTCTACTTCGCAAGAAAGATGGTCCTCCGCCGGGCACGCATGCGCTTCTCGCTCGAACAGGAACGGGACAACGCCCGCAATATGCACGAGATCGACAGGATGAAGATCCGCTTCCTCACCAACATGAGCCATGAGCTGAGAACACCTCTTTCCCTCATCCTCGCCCCCGTGGAAAAATTGCTCGAACAGCCCGGCCGGCAGACGCAGGTGCCGCAATATGAAATGATCCGTCGCAATGCCAGGCGCTTACTGCATCTCGTCAACCAGCTCCTCGACTTCCGAAAAATGGAAGCCAACGAACTAAAACTGAATGCCCGTCCCGGCAATATCCTCCAGTTCGTAAAAGATGTCTCGATGTCCTTTGTGGACCTGGCCGACAGAAAGCATATTTCCTTTAATTATATAGCATCCTCCGTATCGCCCCTCTACACTTCCTTCGATCATGACAAGCTCGAACGGATATTGTTCAACCTCCTGTCGAACGCATTCAAGTTCACGCCCGTGAATGGTCAGGTATGGGTAGACGTCTCCATCATCGATGTCAATGATGATGAGGCGGAACTCTACATAAAGGTCCGCGACACCGGTATCGGCATCGCCCCGGATCAGCAGGAAAGGATCTTCGACCGCTTCTTCCAAACCAAGATCCCCGACTCCATCCTCAACCAGGGCAGCGGCATCGGACTGGCCATCACCCTCGAATTCGTAAAAATGCATCGCGGCCGTGTCACCGTGGAGAGCGAGCTCAATAAAGGCAGCTGCTTCACCATCATGCTGCCATGCCGGCGGTTGTCCATCGACGAAAGTGCTGTCCTCTCCTCGGAAGATATCTCTCTCCCCGCCATTGGCGGCAACGGGCAATCCGTCATCCCCGAGCCTTCCACACCGCCCCAGCCGCGTCAAGGCCCATCCGGCAAGAAGAAGACTATCCTCATCGTCGAAGACAATGAGGACTTCCGCTTCTATCTAAAAGATAATTTAAGATCCAATTACACCATACACGAAGCCTCGGATGGACGGGACGGATGGAAAAAAGCCCTTTCCCTGCACCCCGACCTCGTCGTCAGCGACATCAGCATGCCCGTCATGAATGGCATCGAGCTTTGTAAGAAGATAAGGACAGACCCACGTACACAACAGATACCCGTCATCCTCCTGACGGCGCTCACCGAAGAACACATGCAGCTCAAAAGCCTGGAGACGGGCGCCAGCGACTTCATCGCAAAACCCTTCAATTTCGAAGTGCTGCAATCCCGCGTCCGCAATCTGCTGGAATACAAAGAGACGATCAGGAACATCTACCAGCGCCAGGTAGACGCCGGACCCGCTCATGTAGAGATACGATCGGCCGACGACGAATTCCTCCAGTCCGTACTGCACGAATTGGAAAAGAATATAACCAACCCCGATCTTTCCGTGGAAGAACTAAGCCATCTGCTCAATACCAGCCGCAGCACTTTTTACAAACGCCTGCTGCTTATCACAGGACGGACACCCGTTGAATTCATTCGTTATTTCCGGTTGAAAAGAGGAGCCGAGCTCCTGGAAAAGAGTCAGATGAATATTTCCGAAATTGCCTACACCGTAGGATTCAACAATCCCAAATATTTCGCCCAGCAGTTCAAACAGGAGTTCGATGTCGCCCCCTCCGCTTACCGGGCCCGGACCACCCGTACCGGTCCGAGCAATCCCGATGATTCCAGCTTACCATCCGGATTATAGGGATTCACATTCATCCATGTCTTCCTTTCCCCCTCCGGCAGCCGGCTGTCTCCAATCAGCCTGTTTACCCAGGTATTCACGACTTCCACCTCCACAACATTGACTCCCTTCTTCACCGCCGCGCTGATATCCACCATATACGGCGGCGTCCATACACCTCCCACATATACCCCATTCACCTTCACTTTCGCCATGTCCCGCACCATCCCCAGATCGAGATAAAGAGACTCAGCGGCCCCGCGGCTTCCTCGCGCCTGTTCGTAAGTATCGCCGGGCAGCCGAAACGTGTTTTTGTATACAGCCGTCCCCGAAAAGTATTTGACAGCAGTATCCTTGCACATCGTCCAATCCATCAACATATCAAAGACCACAGGTTTCAAAGGCCCTCGCGACACCGCGTCAAATCGCACCATCCAGGGGCCCCTGACCTCCACGACAACTTTCGGTACAGGGAAGTTCATCCCCACATCCGCCCCAACTTGCCCGGCCCCTTCATGTCGCCCCGCAACAGGTTCCCTAAAGACGACAAAACAGCTCCCGTATCTCTCCAGTTGCAACGGCACCTTCACCATCTCCCCCTCCTGCGTATACGCAGGCAGCTCCCGCATCTTCCCCAGCAAAGGATCCCAAAGCTCAGGCGCCTTTCCTCTCACCCGAAAAGCAGCATCCACGACAACCTTATGAGCCGATTGGTTGCTGATAAAATAAATATCCTCCACCCCCGCGGTGCGATGCACGAACAGCACGCTGTCACTACCCGCTATCACACAGTCCGGCAACACCTTCTCCACATCCATCACTTCACGCAACCCCATCCCGTACACCACCTTTCCTTTCCCTATCCGACGGATAACTCCGCCCGCCTCTTCCCCGCCGCGCGCGCCGCCATTATTACCCCACATCAGACCCGCCAGCTGCCGCACCTCATCATCCGCCTTGCCATAATCCTCCAGACTGGGCGAACGCTCCGGCGGAGGCCCCACCAGCACACCCCCCAACTGCACCAGCTCGTCCAGACGACGCAGCAGCTCCGGACGCATCGTCTTCAGCTTTGGCAGCACCAATATTTTATACGACAACCCATCCGGTAGCGTCCATCGCCCATTCTTCACGGTCAGTCGCCGTTCAATCACCTCCGCATTGATATAGTCGTAGGAATACCCCTTCGGCAGCTCCGGATCACGCACACCCGTCATCTTGGGTGCATCCTCTCCTATAAAATAAGCCACATCCGCTACATACCGCCCCTGCCGCAGCATAAAATTGCATCGTTTCAGATAGGTGGTAAAAACATCCAATTGATCGAACCATGTATTATGCCGGTTGAACTCCGTTCCAAACCACGCATTGATCCCCGGCATCCGTTCGTCAGGCTGTGAGATGAATACATGCAGCAGCGTATTGTTGATCCCCTCCGTAAAAAATCTGTCCCCCCTTGGCTTCAGCAGGGCCGGATAGCGCGCATAAGCTCCGCCGCCGGCGGTAAAAGATTCCGCCGACACCTTATTCTTCCCATAGATATGCGCACTGGATGAAGCACACCGGTTCTCGATATCACCCAGATCCCCCTCGGCCCAGAACTCACCTCCTACCTCGTCCGACTGACCGCCATACTGCAAAAACTCCCCCGGGAATCCCCAATGCCCATAGTTCTCCAGCCAGGTCGTAAGACCATGACGATGACTCGCCTCCCGCAAACCTCCCACATAATCATAAGCCACCTTATCTGCAACAAATCTCCGCAGATCCCAGAGGAACCTGTCGCTCCTGTCCTCACTGCCCACCACATGCCCCATCATCACGGGTATATAGGGAGTGGGATCATACCCATAACGACGCTTGAACGCATCGATCATCCCATCCGTCCAGTTCTGGCCTCCTACCTCATAGCTATCCTCGACCACCACTTTAAAACTCTTTCTGTCCTCCTCAGGTATGCGCCGGAGCACTTCTCCAACAAATGCGTCGAAATTCTGTGCCACCCGCTCCCTACTCATCTTATCCCCCTGCAACCCCGTCCCCTCCGGTGGCGCCGGGCTGTTCACAACCCCTGTCGGTGTCATTCCCGTTCGCAATATCACCCAGTCCCCGGCCGGAACACTCCAATTCAGCACTCCCTGCTTATCCATATAGGAAGAAATATCCACTACCCTGTCCGCATCGATGACAAGCCCCGTATCTCCTGCCTCCGGCTGCACAGGCCACTGATAAGCCGACCAGAAAGGATGAGGAGTAGGATGCATCTTACCCAGCGTCTTCTCGACATAGTTGCCTGCTACAGGCGACGCGGAAAGCCTCATCTCCCGTATGCCGCTCCCCTTTGTCCAATGATAAAAGACGACACGAAAAGTGCCGGCCGTGACGGCCGGCAGCGACACCGCCAAAGCCCCATAGGGGTTGAACCCCACATTCAGCGCATCATTGCTCCTGTCCAGGTCGATATCCCCGATCTTCCGAAACACCCCGTTCTCTTCTACTTGCAGAACCCCTTCTATACGCATGGAACGACGGCCCGGCAACAATACCAGGCTCCTCACTGTATAAGACGACCCCACAGAAATATTCAAAACCAGCGAATCTCCTTCATGTTCCTCTGGCAAATGCATCTCCGTATTTTCACTGCCATCCATCAGACAGGACAAACTATCCGCCGCAGACAAAGCAGGCACGGCATTGACAGATGGATGCAACGAAAGTATATTCGCCTCGTATTGCCGGGGCATTGGATACGCGATCACCCGCACATCCTGAAAATCACCGGCCGGAACAGACAACACCCCATGAAAGATCCCCGGCCCATGCACCGCTGTTTCAGACGAAGTAAGATAACGCATGGCCTGATCAGGCTTTACCCAGGGACCGCCCGCACCGCTCCATCCGGGACTATTAAACATACCTATGTCTATCTGCAGCCGTGTCGCAGCTCGCAGTGCGGCATGTAAAACATCCCACCACTCAGGCGACAACAAACGCACTTTCCCTTCAGGCGTACCTCCGATACCCACATTACCGATAAAGGCCCGGTTGATACCCGCCCGCTTCATAGCTTCCAGGTCCTTTACAACCCCCTCCCGGGAGATATTACCCGATATCCAATACCAGTATACGCTTGTTTGAATGGAGTCCGGTGGAACCTGGAACCCCGACAGCATGCTTTGACCCCATGTAGCCTGCATCACAAAAAAATAGAAGAAGAGCCCTGCAAGACATCGTTTAACTGTGATCTGATCCATCTCCCAATGTACACTTCCTTTCTCTATCTCTCATCCTGCACCGTCCCGCCCGTCACTTGCCCGGCCCATCCCCTTTGCCCGCACTCGGAAATTTTCGGAAATGCCACACCATGCTCAACAACCACAGACGCCCCACTATATTCGATCGGCTCGTAGAGATAAAGTTCGGACCGGCGGATTGGGAAACATTGCTGGCGCCATTGAGAAGGTTGAATACCGACAGCCGTATCTGCCCGCTGTGATTATGAAAGACACTCTTATAGCATGCCGCATTCCAATAGCTGATAGCATGTGCCGGCAACGACCCCTGTGCACCCGTCTCCTGCCAGTTATAATAGCTGGCTATGGTGACCGCCCCCGGCAGCTCATAGGAAAAATCCAGTACATAATTCTGTACCAGCACCGTTGTATTTTGTTCCGGGTTCAGCGAATACACATTACCATTATAATTCAATGAAGCGCTGGCATCGAAAAACACTTTTTCAGTAGGATGATAGTTCAGCCGCAGGTCGCTGCCCACACCGCTCGTATTCGTATTATTCGGCTGCCCGTTGAGAAAATCGTTCTGATGTGAATAATTGCCATGCAGGCTGATATTACAATTGCCATGACGGGACCACACCGGGAAGCCATAGGTAAGGTAGGTTGACAGCTGATAATTTCCATCCACATTGACATACTGCAATTGCTTAACACCTCCGGGCAGCAGCTTCGTAGAGGCAGTGATGGCATGTTCGGTAAATCCTCCCTGGAGGGAAAGCTGCCAGTTCTGAAGACTTTTTGCATTCAGGCTGTTGAAGCCCATATCTATGTTGTGCTGAAAGGATTGCTTTAGGCTGGGATTGCCTATCCGCACCAGGAAGGGATTGCTCAGGTCCGGCAATGGCTGCAACTGGTCGATGGAAGGAGCAGAGCTGCTTCCGGAATACCCTATCCGCGCACTACGATTTTGAGAAATGGACCAGATCAGACTGGCCCTGGGGTACCAATTCGTAAAATGCTGAAGGGTCGGGTCCTTGATAGAATAATTCTTATTGTACAGGCCCGTCAGTTGCACCTCCAACCCAAGCTGATAACGCCACTTGGTCCCATCCGAATTGAAATCCGCATGGATATTCTGGTTGGTGTTGCGATTGAAGAACTGGTTCGTAGTAATGGTATCGGGGTGATCATACCTTCCCGTGGCGCTGTCATAGTCGAAGCTCTCCTTGTTGGAATGGCTGGTAGCCGCACTGAATTGGTAGCCGAAGTCGAGCACCTTGTGTTTACCCACCGGCTCCGTATAGGCCGCCTGAACATTATAGTTCTCGTTATTCGATACCTGCGTGGATCGCTGATCCTGCAATGTATGCTGAATATTATTTCCCAGGCTGTCAAAAGCATCGACAAGGGAATAAAGACCCGCATTCACATGCTGCCGATTGCTCGACTGGCTCAATCCCACATAAAAGGTACGTCCCTGTTTGTGAAATTGCTGTCGGAAATCCACGCTATTGGAGAAGGAATTGCCATGTGCGTTGGCCGCATTATCCGTCAGCCCGTGACTGCTCTTCCATATAGCTGCCTGATCACCCGTCCCTTTTTGTGTATTGATACCCACCGTATCCGATGAATGGCTGTTGCCCGATTGGGAATTCCAGCTCGACTGCAAGGTCATGGTCCTCAAACTGTCCATTTTATATTCCAGACGCGCATTGAAACGCCCTGACCTGTTTGTATTGGATGCATTGCTAAGACGATTCTCGATCAGTGAAGAGTCGCCAAGAAAGGTCTGACGGCTGGACGACTGCACCGTCGTACTTTGATTTCGGGAAAAGCCCGCGCTGACGACAGCTACGATCTTCTTACCCAGGTTGTCCCTGTAATTGAGGTTGCCATTGGAAAGGGTCTGCAATCCACCCGATGTCGAGCCCGAATTATTCTCCCGCCCGGTGAAAAGGTTGCTGATATTATTGGTATTCCCGTTGACAAAGATATTGCGGCTGGGATCCATACTGGCAGCCGTACCCCCCACGGAGTAGCCCCCGGCATTACCTGCGCCCGCATAGACATTCCCAAAGTAGCCCTTCTTCCGGTCCTTCTTCAACTTGATATTGAGCGTCTTTCCGCCCGTAGGGTCACGGATGCCTGTAAGCTTTCCCCGCTCCGTCTGTGTGTCATACGTCTCCACCTGTGCAACGATCTCCGCCGGCAGGTTTTGGGTAGCCGTCTTGATATCACTAAGAAAGAATTCCTTGCCATCGATGAGTATCTTATCTACCTTCTTACCCTGCAGCGTGACATTTCCATCTTTATCCACTACGATACCCGGTAGCTTCTTCAACAGATCCTCCACACTGGCAAACGGCCTCGTGGGGAAGGCGGCTGCATTAAAACCTATCGTGTCCGATCGGACAATCACAGGCGGAATGGTGGCTTTGACGATGACCTCCATCAGTGGCTTGGAGGAAGGCCGCAAAATGAATTTCGCAAACACCGTGGCCGTATCATTATCCGATACGGAAACAGCTATCGTATCGGGCATATACCCCAGGTAGGTGGCTATCAGATGGTACCTGCCGCTCTGGGACAGGTGGAAGGCAAAGCCGTTATGCCCGCTGCGCAGACTATGGACAGGCTGCTCCCCCGGCACAGGCCAGCAGGATACAGTGGCTTCTTCCAGAACGACGCCGGTGCTGTCGAGAACGTTACCGCGGATATAGTGAGAAGAGGATGTACGAGTCTGAGCCTGAAGGGACAGGCTAAATAGGATAAGTAATGGTATCAGTCGAAAAGACATACTCACAAAATAAGGTTCCGGCCAGCTCACCTGGCGCCGCGCTCACAAACGTCTGTCCGTATCCCTCCCACCAGCGCCATCACGAACGTCTGTCTGTCTGGCTGGTAAAAGTGCTTTCGAATATCTTATCCGCATTGCCCGCCTCAAAACCCTCCCGTCGATGTTCCCGCAGTATGGCCGCAGCAGGTAAATGGGCAAAGGCAGGTAATACACGCCTTTCGGCGAACTCCACATATGACCCCGGGATAGAGACCTTGCGGCCCCCGGCAAACTCCGCTTCCACCAGGCGCGCTACGGTAGAACTCTGCAAGAGCAATCCATCCGGACTCGTCTTGATCTTGCCACCCGAATCATTAAGAACAAAACCGTTCTTCTCTAAAAAATTATTAAAGGCCGCCACCGTATCATAACCCTCCGGTAAATTCTGCACACTGATGGTAAAATGATTCAGATAGTATCGGTTATAAATGGCCCAGGCAGCATATTCACTAACATTGGCCAGCGCTTGATAGTCCTCCCAGCTGGGAACAGCCCAATTGCTGCTGTGAAGGAACTGGTCGATGACGGCCGCATTATCCAGATCCAGCGCATCCACAGGATCGCTGGTAATAGTCCCGGTATATTGGTGGATGATCTCCTGTGACGACGCATCCAGGTCCTGCACACGCAGCTCGCTGAGAAATATCCGGGGCAGACGCGGCTCCGGCGGCGCATACCACCAGGCATTCAACTTCTTCGCCGGGAAGGAATAAGGATCGCGCCTTGTATAGCCCAGATGCAGGAATATCTTCTCCAGCGAGGCAATACCCATGTGCGGGACCCCCAGACTGCGAAAGGCAATATGGTCATTCTCAATGTCTGCCGGGGACTGGATAAGTCCCTCCGCCACCATCGCCTTCAGGATGGCAGACACATCCGGCACCCGCTCCTGGTACCTGCGCATCAACCCCTCCAACACCTCACCCAGTATTTCTTGTTTGTTGATCATTGCACGAATATAGAACACCCCATCCAAATAGCGTGTTTATACGGGTGTAATTCCTGAATGCTTTACATACTTTTAATCCGCAATTGATATTACCACATTCCCTGACCTAAACGCTCTTTTATGGATATGTTCAACTCAAAAAAAGGCGTCAGCTTGCGCGCCTACAAAGGAGATGCCATGACCTTGCTGGCCATGGATCTCGACAAATCCAAAACAAAGAATTTCACAGGCTTTAGCATTTTCGTTATCCCCCCGGGAAACAACGCCAAGGGCTTTTTCCTATTCAACAGGATATCCTATAGTCCGGCAGTGCAGAAAAAGAATAACATCGACCCCAAAGCCAACGTCACGATGGATATAGCGCCCTTACAAAAGTTCCGCTGGGTGCATACTCCCAATACCAACCACAATATCAATCAGTTCATTTACGGCACATACACCTACCAGGTCACCCCGCGGTATATGGTGGACAACGTGCTGCAGCCGCTCGACTCCACACTCACCGTCGACGTCGCCATAGACGTCAGCCCCTACAAGTCCGGCGACTTCCAGATAGGCTTTACAAGAGGCTTCATTGAATCCCAGGCCTTTACCCGTCATTTCGGACTGAATAACGCCACCCGCCCCAACAAGACTGACCTTATCTTTGATATTACACAAAAAGCCGGCCCGCTGGCCGCTGATAAAAAGAAGTTTCCCCACTTACAGGATTATACTTACGAGGACGTACACAAATGGCTCGGCTGGCAGGCAAGGGTCATCGTGATGGATTTTCTGGAAGAAGCAAAAAAGCCAAACAATACCCTCGATGTATTTGCATTCGACCTCAATGAGCCCATCATATGCGACACCCTGATAAAATTTGGCGCCATGGCGGGCAAGGTCCGCATTATCCTCGATGACTCAAAAGATCACACAAAGGACACAGCCCTGGAACCCGTTTTCGACAAACAATACCGCAAGACAGCCAAAGACCCCAACACACTGGTAAGAGGACATTTTGTCTCACTGGCCCATACCAAGGTCTTTATCCTGAAGACAGCAGGCAAGCCCGTAAAAGTCCTCACAGGTTCCACCAACTTCTCCACCAACGGGATTTACATCAATGCCAACCACGTCCTCGTCTTTAACAACCCGAAAATAGCTGCTGCCTATGAACAGGCATTCGAAAAATCCTTTAGCGTCGCCCTCATGAAGGCCTTTAGCGGCACCGATTGCGCCATAAACCCATTCGAGTTCAATATTAAAAAGACACCCGTCACCACCATTCGCTTTTCGCCCCATACGGAAGCAGTAGCCACCGGCTTCTTTAATGACATCTCAAAAAGGATAAGCAGCGCAAAGTCCGATGTCCTCTTTGCCATCATGAAGGACAACAGCGCCAGCTCCATCCTTTCGGCCGTCCTGGAACAGGTACAAAATCCCAAGGTATTCACATACGGCATCACCGACGTCATTGGCGCCAAGACGGACATCATGCTGTACAAACCCAACAGCCTCCGGGGAGTACGCATCGCAGGCAAGCCCGGCACATTTATCCTTCCGCCGCCATTTACAGACGAGGCAAAGATCCCAGGCATCAGCGTGCATCATAAGTTCGTAGTGGTGGATTTCAAAGGCGCAGACCCCACCGTGTATTGCGGCAGCAGTAACCTTGCTTTCGGGCCCGAACAAAAGAATGGGGACAATCTCATTACCATCAGGGACAAGGACGCCGTCACGGTATTTGCCATCGAAGCCATCCGGCTGGTGGACCATTTCCATTTCTTTAATCAGCTCACGCTGGAAGGAAAGAAGTCCGGCAAGACTACCATGTCGCTCCATGACAGTTCCGCGGCGCAATGGTTCAGTCATTATTATGATCCGAAGGACCTGCTCTTCGTAGAAAGGACCCTGTTGATAAAAAAGTGATCAGCCGTTCATTTGAACCCGGCCACGCGTTAGGGACGCTTTTTGAATAGCAGGCCATCCTTGATCACCAGGTATACGCTGTCGAGATTATCCAGGTCGGCCAAAGGATCCCGGTCCAGCACCACCAGGTCCGCTACCTTGCCGGCAGCCACCGTTCCATGCGTGCCTTCGATACCTATCGCCTCTGCGCCATACTGAGTGGCTGCGACCAGCGCATCGATGGTGGAAAAACCAGCATCCTTTACAAGGAGCTTCATTTCATATTGGACGAACTTTGTCTGGTCGTCGTCCGTACCCGCACATATTTTCACACCCGCCCGATAGGCGGCGGCAGTCATCCGTCTGGTCAGCCCATAATACCAACGCCTTGTCGTGTCCTGGTCCGCCCACTGCCGATAAGTAGCCATCGTGGCATCCAATAAGACATTATGCTGTTTCATCAGCTTAAACAAAGCTTCCATCCTTCCGGCAACGCTGTCACGCCAGAACACATCCGACGACCCCGCCTTCTTCCAGGAGGGAGGCACACTGTCATATGGACGAGGCAGTACTTCCGCTGCCAATAAGGGAGCATGCGACAGCGACCCTACCCCCGCCCGTATAAGATCCGAGGGCACGGCCGGGAGCAGCCACGCATGACCCCATACCTTCAACCCCTGCCTGTTTGCCTCCGCCACGATGGCCTCCACCTCTTTTGCCGACAGGTACGCGTATAGCTTGATGCCGGTTGCACCCGTTCCTTTGGCAGCGGCCACCGTCAGAGGCATTCGCGTGCTATCCGTCACCGCTTGCATATAAGGCATTCGGCCCGACACCCCTCCCCGTGTACTCACCACCGACCTCGGGTCTGTAAAAAGTTCAGGACCCGCCATCAATGCCGAATAATAAATGCCGGGAGAGAGAATATCACCTGTCCATGCATCCCGTGACAATCCTGCCAGCACACGCGCATCTCCCGCCATATCCCTCACCGACGTTATCCCCGAATAAAGCATCCTCCTGAGCACATTCAAAGTAGCTTCACGGTTGTCCACATCCGAAGGATCTGTGGCGAGATGTACATGCGTATCGATCAGTCCCGGTATGACATACCTTCCTCGCATGTCCAGCACCGTTATACTGTCCGGCAGCGGCCGGCTCCCATCCGGAAATACCTGGTCGACCATCCTGTCCCTGATCAGAATAGTTTGATGCTCCAGCGGCATTCGATGATTTGCATCGACTATACGCACATTGGTCAGCGCATAAGCAGACAGCGCCACCTGTCCTTGAACATTGCCGGCCAGCAGCCCAAGTATTACAACAGCTAGTATATTTCTCATACATGATAAATATAAGAAAATTAATATGCAATTCTAGAGGACGAATTTCCACACATATTTCCAGGCTGGGCGTCTCCATTATTTAAAAAAGGACGTAAATTATCCAGCCAAACTTCATCGACATGAGAAGATCCTTGTTGCTGCTCCTGCTGCCATTGCATACCATGGCGCAATCCGATTCATTCCGTGCGTTTAAGAAATACCCTTTCACCACGGGCCTGGTCTCCTCGTCAAAGGGGTCCGCCATCGCATGGACAATGGACGAAGAGG
>Ga0105237_10002909_pt1 | contig 20759 bp, 16 predicted proteins | sample KBSC24metaG_FD_81520 | JGI IMG/M metagenome (GOLD analysis project Ga0105237, IMG submission 81520) | Corn rhizosphere microbial communities from Kellogg Biological Station, Michigan, USA - KBS C2-4 metaG | ecosystem: Host-associated > Plants > Roots > Rhizosphere > Soil | place: Michigan, USA... | reverse complement strand
TTTCAGTGCTGATACGATCTGACTTTCTGTAAACTGTTTCCGTTTCATAATTCAAGTTTAAAGTTAACAATTCATTCAATTGGTAACTCTAATTCTTGTGGCCGGAAGTCGGGGGAGCTTACACTGACAGGTAGATTTCTTTTCGGAGTTTTCTAACTGATGGGTTGGATTTATAGCCAAACCGATCATCCCCCATCCCCAGTTATAGCGGTCAATCTCCGGTGATTTTTTCATTTCCGCGGCCATCAATGCCATGACTTGTTCATGTAATTGATTAAAATTTTTTATCTCCTTTTTAAATGTTATGACAAGGCCGGTCCCTAGTGCAGTTTTGCAATCGGACGAGAATACCATCGTATGGGTGTATCGACGATCAGGGCCGGAAAGTCTGCCGTAGCGAATGGGAAGAGGAACATTCCGAATTTCATTTAGATTAAGGCAATCCTGGCGCCATTGTTCCCTACTCGGATCCCACCAAAGGGAACCTATTATTAAGACACCTCCTTTTAAATTGAATTCCGACATCAACGTTTTTTACAATATAATTGAAAAAATGGCTATATATTGGGTTTTCTATCGGGATTTGATCGGCCACCTGCTAGAATTGGGCAGTACAATATTCCAGTTCTGATTTAATTTCTATGTGCACTAGACAATAATTTCCGATCTCTGTTCCTAAACGCTTCTTCACCGCCTTCCAATTTTAATAGGGTCTTTCTATGGGCAAGATTCTCAATCGTTGTAGAAGTAATTTCAGTATAGACCTTATTTTTAGGAACATCTAGGATATGTATTAGTTCGGCATCGCCATTCACAACAAAATTGGCGTTATGAGTAGCGAAAATTATCTGTCTTTCATTCTTCTTATCCTGTATTAAATTGACAAGGTATTCAGCGATCAATCGGTTATCAAGGTGCGCTTCTGGCTCGTCGATTAAAAGAGGTTTCATGCCCGTCATCAATAAGGTAACAATTACAGCTGTGCATCGTTGGCCAAATGAGCAGGAGGTTAACGGGGAGTTTCCATAATACCCAATAATGTCCACATTTGCCGACACATTGTAAAGATGCTTTTTGATTAAGAGTTTGTAAATCTCAAAATTTGATGACTTAGAGAATATTTCAAAAAAGACTTTGCCGTTGAGGGAGTTTTTGTCAATTTTTTGTAATTCCGATTTGGCGAGATAGTCATGATAAGACAATGACAGAAAGTTTTCATCGGGTTTCACAAGCTTTAACCCCCAGTAAATATTATCCCAAGAAAGATTGCTTTTATGATACGATTTGAAAGTCTCATAAAAATCTTTGAATAGCGATGACTCAAATTTATTAGTTCCAAAATTGTACTCAAATCTAATTTTCTCGACATTCTCGTTCTGAATATCCAAATCGCTGTTGATCTTAGTAAGCCTTGCTTCAATAATCTCTTCACATTTTCTTGCGAAGGGTGGAAGCACGGCTATTTTGTCCGACAAAATTGCAAGGTCTTCTACTTCCGATTTAATTTGTTGTTTCAGTTCCTCGATTTCTTTTTTGATAACGGAAATGTTTGAGGTGGCCCGATCAACGTCTGCAATAATATCCTCTGTAGTTCCCAATGCTTGGAAGTAGGCAACAACTGCTGCCTTCAACTGTAAAAGCTCTTGCTCTAATTTGACCAACCTATTGTCGGTATCGGTATAAACCTTTTGACTTATCTCATATCCCTTATCGGTTTTCTTTAGTTCCTCAATGGTTGAGATATGCAACAAAATTTCGTTCAAGCGTACCGCATATTCGTTACTTGGATTAGCAATTTCATTTTTTGACAGTAAGGTCGATAAATTACTTAAAAAGCTACTATATGCAGCTTTATCCTGTTTAATGATGGATATTACTTTGGAAACTTCGGCTATTTTGGCCGACAATGCTTTGTACTCTTCATTTTCTATAGAAGCAACAATTTTTTCGTCATTTTCAAGGGACAGGATTTTGGCACTGAGCCTGGCATTTAACACTTCTAAATCAATAACTATTTTTATGCTTTCGTCAACCAATCCAATATGATCCAATAATGCCTTTTCTTGTTCTGAGAATTCTGATCCGATAGCTTTTATCCTCTCAGTGAAAACTAGATCTGTCAAACGCCCGCCCTCTGCAAGTTCTTCAACTCGCCCCTGGCTAATAAATTCGACTTCATTGGTGCCTTTGATCGACATAAAGCTTTTATCGTAGTCCTTTAATACGCTCGTATCGGCATTTACAAGGATCTTATTATTTTTAAAAAAGATAGTATTATCCCCCAAATGTTGCGCAATCATATTTACAATGGTGCTTTTGCCAGCACCTCTACCGCCGATTATACAGGTAAAGTAGGGGCTAAAAGGGATTTCATGCCTCAGTTCGGTCAAGCAAAACGGCTGATCGGAATTTGTTTGGTTATTCCGAAGTATAGTGCCTGAAGGGAAGCTGAATGTTATGCTTTCGATAGCCCGAAAAGGTTTCTGTATGTTGTCATTGCAATTGACGCGATATTTCGGTTCATATAGGATTTGCCTCAATCCTTCAAAAGACAGTTCCCCTTTAATCCAGGTCGTTTTCTTGCCAATATCGCTGATAGTGTGCGCATCACTGCAGACGATCACGGGTTTAGGCGCAAAGCCAAGTTTTGCACGATCATTGTCTGTGCTGAGAAAAAATTCCGTGTCCTCTTTCCTGCCAAACATTATTTGGGATAAATGGTCCATTTTCTTCGCAAGCTCGATATTTCGAGGCTTGTTATCGGGATGGAAGCCACCGTATCCGTTTGGCACTCCTGCGATGATATAGTCTTTTGCTGGCAGGTCTCTTTTTAGTTGGTCAATTAACGCATCTACTGAGATAGTTGCTTTATCAAACCCAATTTCCTGTAATCGCTCCATTGAACAATATAGCGATGTAGGGTTGGCCATATTGTTAAGCTCGATCCTGGTAAGAATTTCGTTTATTTTTTTAATTGATACTTCTTTGGGATTGAACAGGACATGTATATTAATGTAGTCGTTATCCGCATTTCTATCATTCGTCCTAAATTCAACATTCGGAATAACCAGAACTTCGTCACCCAAGGCGGCTACACTAGCATTGTATTCCTGCTCGCTTATTATAAAATAGTTTGTCAGGCCAATAACCTTAATATTGTTGTCTTTGATGGCTTTAGCCCATGTGTTAACGTCGCAATTATATTTGCAGGCGAGATGGGTGAACGGACTATGTAAATGAAGATCCCATTTGTTCCAAAATGAACCATTAAAGTTTACGCTCATGCTTTATCGTTTCGAGGGTGGCAAGAATCTGTTTATCTTTATATTTGATAAATATAATAATTTCAGCAGTTTATTAGAAATTTTACAATGATTAAAGCGGACTAATTTTCAAAATGCAATACACTTTCTCAACCCTAAATGATCGGGACCTGGAAGAGTTAGCCCGTGATCTTTTGTCAAAAAAAATAAAGGTCCAATTCCAGTCTTTTAAACCAGGTAAGGATAAGGGCATAGATTTGCGGTATTCTAGTCCGGAGGGGGCAGATGATATCGTTGTGCAGGTTAAGCATTATCATACCTCTGGATATAAATCGCTAAAACGGGATCTTATCAAAAAAGAGCTTCCGAAGGTTGCCCGCATTAGCCCCCAACGCTATATTTTGGTTACTTCTGTTCCCTTGTCGGAGGCTAACAAGAACGAGTTAAAGGCCTCTTTTCAGCCTTACATTCAATCAATAGACGATATCATTGGAGCAGAAGGATTGAATTCGTTACTGTTAGAATTCAAAGAGGTTGAGCATGATCATTTTAAGCTCTGGCTTTCGAGTACAAATGTGCTTGAAATTATTGTGAAAAATGGAATTCACGGCAGATCTAAATTTAACGAACATAGGATTAAGGATAAGGTTCGGCTCTATGTAGTCAATGAGTCTCATAAAAAGGCAGCCGAAATATTAAATAAACGGCAGTTTTTACTTGTTACCGGGAATCCGGGTATCGGTAAGACGACGCTGGCTGAAATTCTTACATGTCAATTGTTGGCCGATGGATTCCAACTGGTTTTCACTTCAGATACCGAAGAAGCAGAAGAAGCGTTCAAGGAAGGCAAAAGGCAAGTTTTTTATATGGATGACTTCCTCGGGACGATAACTCGGGACTTGCTCTCTGAGAAAAATGAAGATGCAAAAATAGTTTCGTTTGTTGAACGAGTCAGGAACGATAAATCTAAGCGACTAATATTGACATGTAGAACTGCTATTTTAAATAAGGCTAAGGAGTTATCAGAGATTATTGAAACCTCTAAAATTCGGATTGCTGAATATGAAGTCACAATAGAGGCATATGATGAAATGGATAAGGCAAGAATTCTGTATAACCATATTTATCAATCAACACTTCCTCAACAGTATAAAGAAGCCTTTTTGAAAGACAAATTTTATTGGAAGGTCATTAAACATAGGAACTACAATCCACGTTTAATTGAATTTTTAACAGATGGAGACGGCCAGTTTGTTGATCTCGATGACAATTTTCAATCATCCGTCCTGAATTTGCTAGACAATCCGGAAAAAGTCTGGAAAAAGGCGTTTCATCAGCAAACCTCTCCAGAAGGCCAATTATTTTTGACAACGCTATTTTCATTTGGGGCAAGACGGGTAGAAAGGAACGAATTAGAGAAGGCGTTTCAGAGTAGACTGCAACATGAGGTAACAAGCCACAATTTTAGGCGCTCCCACAACTTGTTTATTAATTGTGTTAAAGAACTGAGCGGTTCAGCGATTGTTTTAACTCATAGAAAGGAGGAGTACGGGAGTGTTGAGGAATATGGGTTAATCAACCCATCTTTAGAAGACTACCTGGCAAACTATTTTGCCACTGACGGTTTTGAATCCTATGTAGAAATGGTAAAATCATTTCTGTATTTAGAGCAGTTTATTTCGCGCGTTTCGACCGATAAAAAGCAAGAGGGTGAAAAAATCATTTTTACTGGCAATCGGAGGAGAGAGTTGTACGAGATATGTCGAGGGAAGACTTCAACGATAAATTCGATACGTGGATCAAATAGATGGGCAAGCATTTTAGTGCTTATTCGCCTTTTTGACTATGAGGAAGTCAAAGAAGAGGTGGAGAAATTCTATTCAGATTTCGAATCTTTTTATGTTAGTTGGGCTGAATTTGAGACAATTGCCGAAGTTTTGCAATATTTGGCTACACACAGAAATGATATTTTATTTGAGCATTTGCAAAAATACTTACTATTGCTTTCTGGTGGCGCTAGTTCTTATTGGCTGTTGAAACGGTTGCAGGAATTACTTGAAAATAATGAGGAAATGGGAGCATTTATGAACCGTATGGGAGATAATGACCCAATAGAATTTCAACAAATTCAAAATAATATTGACAGAGCTTGGGAACGCGACCTGGATTATTACTTTGAAAAGGTAGCTATTCTTGAAAACGATATTGAGATGGCTGGATTAAAGCGATCTTACAAAGATGCTATTACACTTGTAGAAGAGATGAATAAGAAAATGGCATTAAAGCCTTCACCCATATTTAAGAGTTTCGCCTTTGATTTCGAAAAACAGCTTGAAATTAATAAAGCGGCAAAGAACCAAGAGGGAAATATAATTAATGCTGTGGATGCAAAACCTCAAAAGGATCCAGATGCAATTAATGCTCTCTTCAATATGGCGGGGCCTGATAATTACGATTTCGTACCGTTTTAACGCCGACTTCTTGAGGTGTGAGAAAAAAACGATCACCTTTGAGATATTAGAACCCTTTAAACGATGATCCTTAAAGAGATAGCTTTTTTGATCAAAAAGGAAGGAACATATTCGAACCAGAAAACCCGCTGGCAATGAGCGGGTTTTGAGAATAAGTAAATTTCTGCGGAGAGGGAGGGATTCGAACCCTCGATACAAGTTTAAGCTCGTATAACGGTTTAGCAAACCGGCCCTTTCGGCCACTCAGGCACCTCTCCGTTTGTTCCTTCGTCCGACATCTTTCGAAGGGGAGGCAAAAATAAAGATTAATTGGTTTACACCCAAATGCGGGGGGATTTTTTGTGAAAATGGGGGCGGAGCGGGAGCTGGTCGGCGGGTGGTTGGCCGGGCGGGGTAAGAAAAAACCCATTCCGGGGTCGGAATGGGTCAATATTGTAGTACAGGGAAGGAGGATCTTACATAGCGGCGAGCTGGACTTTTTGTTGGAGTTCCATTACATTCTCGCGGAAGAGGCTGTCGGTGTCCATGAGGTCTTTGACTGTCTGACAGGAGTGGATCACGGTGGTGTGGTCGCGGCCGCCGAAATGTTCGCCGATGGTCTTGAGGGAATTTTTGGTGAACGCCTTGGCCAGGTACATAGTGATCTGCCTCGCCTGGACGATCTCACGTTTGCGGGTTTTTTGCAGTAATTTATCGTAAGAGACATCGAAATACTCGCATACCATGCGCTGTATAGTTTCGATAGTGATCTCCTTACTGCTAGTTTTCACGAAATTACGGAGGACCTTTTTAGCCAATTCAAGATCGATTTCCCTCTTATTGAGCGAAGATTGTGCCAAAAGTGAAATTAGTGCTCCTTCCAGCTCGCGTACGTTGCTGTTGATATTATAGGCAAGGTATTTAACGACCTCCTTCGGCATATCGAGGCCGTCATTCTTCATCTTTCTTTCCAGGATGTCGATGCGAACTTCATAGTCGGGCATCTGCAGGTCGGCACTGAGGCCCCAGCGGAAGCGGCTGAGCAATCTTTCCTGTAAACCGTCCAGGTCTTTGGGAGGCTTGTCGGAAGAAAGGATCAACTGTTTGCCGGACTGATGGAGGTGGTTGAAGATGGCAAAAAAAGCGTCCTGGGATTTTTCGGCCCGGTTGAAAAATTGAACATCATCTATAATGAGTACATCAACCAGCTGATAGAAGTGGATGAAGTCGTTGATCGCATTGTTGCGGCTGTGATCGACGAATTGATTGATGAATTTTTCGGAACTCACATATAAAACGACTTTATTCTGGTGCAGACGTTTTACCTCATTACCGATGGCCTGGGCGAGGTGTGTTTTACCCAATCCTACCCCACCATAGATAACCAGAGGATTGAAGGAATTGGCGCCGGGTTTTTCCGCAACCGTCTTACCGGCGCGTCGGGCAACGCGGTTGCAATCACCTTCGACAAAAGAATCAAATGTGTACACGGGGTTAAGCTGTGCATCGATCTGCATCTTCTTAAGCCCAGGGATCACAAAAGGATTCTTTACAGGATTATTTATTATAAGGGGAAAATCCATTTCGTTATTGGAAAAAGTTTTATACCCATGAGCCGGAACATCCATTGTAAGAGGCTTGTTCTGATGATTGCCGCTGTCGACCATGATCCGGTACTCAAGCATGGCATCCTTTCCTAAAATCCGTCTCAGGGTCTTGGCTAATAAATTTACATAGTGCTCTTCCAGGTATTCATAAAAGAACTGGCTGGGAACCTGTATGACCAGGACATTATTCTTTAACTCAACAGGCTTTATCGGCTCAAACCACGTTTTATAATGCTGCCACTCTACGATATCCTTGATTATTTCCAAGCAATTACTCCATACTTTGTCAAACGTTTTTGCCATTATTGAATAACCAATTTTTATGCCGATTTACGAATTGTATTTTCTAAAAGGTTTTTGGAACTGGATTTAAAAAGTTGCGCAGGGCGGCGAATATCAAAACTTTTCATGAAATAAAAAATTTTTTATTCACTTGTTTTTTTTGCTTCGCATACAGTTTTGAATTACAGTTAGAAGATTCATTTTTTTTCTACAAAACTCATGTCCAGCCTAACTAAAACAAGACAGAGCAAAAAATAAAAACTTAGCCAACCCAGGCTGTATACATCCCTTCCAGTGTCCATTCTTTAAGACTTATTAACACCGGTATCGATGCGAGGTGAAAACGGTTGTACGACAACCGCCTTCCCGAGGCATAGAACGACAGTAGTGGATCCAGGCATAATGCAGCAGTTGAACCTGCCGGTCTGTTTTAAACTTACTTAGTATGAAGAAGGAGAACATAAGCTTCGATGTGACCGAACCTTTCTTCATATATGTAGAGTTTGTTTGTGAGGTCATTGAAGATACAAATTATTTGATTGCATTTTTCAATCTTGGGTTATTTTTTAAAAATTTGCCCGCTACCATTTTGTGGCATTTTTTTTACGACAAATTTTTCATATGGGTCTATGACGGTAATGTATTATATCTCAAGCAAGCAGAAGTATTTATAGTAATTTTGGGCCATACGGCCGCGCGGAATAAAAATTTGGGATAACTACCTGACAAAATGCGACAAACACTTCTACTTAAACTATTACCGGCAGAAGCCGCCAAGGATGGCATTATCCGGGAGTACATTGCCAGTGCTGCCGGGCGGCGAGCAGATACCATTACCGGTTACAATCTTATAAAACGCTCCATCGATGCGAGAGGACGGCAACCGCATATTCTCTTGCTGGTAGAAGCATTTATCGATGAAGCGTTTACGGAAAGGGCTCCTGAAACCATTCCTTTTCCCGATGTGACAAAAGCTGACAAACAGGTGATCATTATCGGCGCAGGGCCGGCGGGATTATTTGCTGCACTGCAGCTGATAGAAAAAGGCATCCGGCCTGTGCTACTTGAAAGAGGGAAAGATGTCCGCTCACGACGCAGGGATCTGGCGGTCCTCAATAAAGAAGGCATCGTCCATCCGGAAAGTAATTATTGTTTTGGAGAAGGCGGCGCAGGCACCTATAGTGACGGTAAATTGTATACCCGCAGCACAAAACGTGGTGATATACGCCGTATACTAAATCTGCTGGTCCAGTTTGGCGCCGATCCGTCAATCCTGGTGGATGCACACCCGCATATCGGCACCAACAAGCTTCCACAGATAATACAGGCCATGCGGCAACAGATAACAGATAGCGGGGGCATATTCCTTTTTGAGAAAAAGGTAATAGACCTGACCCTACAAGACGGGATCATCCGGCAGGTAAAGACGGCGGATGGCATAACCTATGATGGCAGCGCTGTCATTTTGGCGACGGGTCATTCTGCACGGGATATCTTCCAACTGCTGCATCGCCTGCATATCCTTATAGTGGCCAAACCCTTTGCGCTTGGCGTTCGTATTGAGCATCCCCAGGGGTTGATCGATCATATTCAATATAAGACGCAGTCACCCTATCTGCCACCTGCGGCTTATAGCCTGGTCGAGCAGGTGAATCAAAAAGGCGTATTTTCTTTTTGTATGTGTCCCGGGGGAATTATTGCCCCGGCCTCCACTGCGGGGGGAGAGCTGGTAGTCAATGGCTGGTCGCCTTCGCGTCGCAACAACCCTTATGCCAATTCGGGCATTGTAGTGAGCATAGAAGAAAAAGACATGTTGCCCTTTCAACAGCACGGCCCGCTGGCAGGTGTTGCTTTTCAACAAAGCGTGGAACAAACCGCTTTTGAATGGGGTGGCGGGAAAATGGTAGCGCCAGCACAACGTCTGGCTGATTTTGTGGCGGGCAAAGTATCTTCCGACCTGCCGCCCTGTTCCTATCTGCCTGGCCTACGTTCCGTTCCTTTGCAGGAGGTGCTGCCTTCTTTTGTATATGCCGATCTCCGGGGAGGTTTTAAAGCATTTGGTGAAAAAATGAAGGGTTATTTTACCAATGATGCCGTAGTAGTGGCTACGGAGTCGCGCACCTCCTCTCCTGTCCGGATCCCAAGGGACCCGGAAACACTGCAGCACCCGCAGATAAGGAATTTATTTCCCTGTGGCGAAGGTGCGGGGTATGCCGGAGGTATCGTCAGTGCGGCGATGGATGGGGAGCGGGTGGCGGCGATGGTGGCAGCGCAGTAGAATGTGGCGGCATGGCGATGGCTGACATGCAGTGGAGAGAGGTTGCTGCGAGAGTGGCGGTGCGGCAACGATGCAGTATTAATCGCCCGCCGGTTGTAAACGGGAGATGAGCATTTTCTTTTCTATCAATTTATTTCTGCGCCAGGCTTTGTTCTCTGTCTTACGAAGCTGTTTGTCATTTTTATCCGATGGCAATGTAAGCAGGACATCGAGATCGGGTTTACCTCCATCTACCCAGGCCGTATACCAGAAGTCGGCGATGAGGTCGGCTGAACGTAACAGTTGCTCATTGACGGTATTGCCAAGCCGCGAAGCATAGGCTGTGGCAAATGTTTTTGTATAGGTCCTGTATTCCCGGCCATTGCGTGTCTCTCTGTGATATTTAACCGTGTCGTTCAATCCCTTCGAGGCTTCACGTTCCTGTTGGAGAACGTCTTTGACCAGATCGTGTCCATGGCGTATCGCCATCCATATGGCTGTTGCCGGATCGTCGAGATAGCGGGCCTTGTGTTGGTCGCGAAGACGCCAGGTGTCCATTCCAAGCTCGGGAACGGTGCTTTCCCATAATGAATGCAGTCCACGCTGGCCGGTGAGCTGGCCGTCATAATTAATAGAACTGTGAAGGGGTACATTGGCATCACCGATATAATGGCCAAGATCGGCGGCATAGAACAAGATGCTGTCCCTGTCGCTGCGGCGGAAGGCCTCTGTCAGCAAATGTGAGATGCGTTGTATCTCGTATGGCACATATCCATATTTCTTCAATGTATCGACGGTATAGCTACGGACGGCATCGTCCCAGTGCAGGGGCATTTTCCACGCGGCCGAATCTCCATAGGCTTCCAGATCGATGAAATGACGGGGGGCTTCCTGCGGATCGGAATTTCTGCGAATATCGGGTCGGGGTGCCTGTTGTACCAGGTAATCCCTGTTCTTCCAGAAGAAAGTCTGCATAGGGCGCGGCAACTGATAAACAGCCAACTGGTTGATCGTCCTATGTACCAGGAATCCCCAACTGCTGCAAGCCAATAATAAAATACCTCCAATGGTTACAGAAAAAAGCGGTAGCTTAAGCCGGAGGAAAAATCGCCGCATAAAATGAGAATTTCGGCGAAATTCCATTAAAAAATCATCATTTGTCGCAAACCTGCCGTTAATAATTTTTTCGTAACAATTGGGTGGAGCAGGCGACTAACAGGAAAACAGCCGCTATGAATATTCTCGAAGTAAACGAACTTGAAAAGCGATTTGCATCCCAGGTGGCCGTGGACAAGATCAGTTTCCAACTCAGTAAAGGGTCGATCTTTGGGCTTCTCGGCCCCAATGGCGCAGGCAAAACTACGCTGATCCGAATGATCACCGGCATTTTTTATCCGGACGAAGGGTCGATCCTTTTTGAGGGGCGGTCTTTTCAGCCGGAGAGTGATGCGCTTCGCATTGGGTATATGCCGGAGGAGCGGGGGCTGTATAAAAAAATGAAGATTGGAGAGCAGGCTGTTTACCTGGCTCAGCTAAAAGGGTTGGGCAAGTCCGATGCGGTCCGGAAGGTAAAAGAGTGGTTCATCAGGTTCGAGATGCAAACATGGTGGAATAAAAAAGTGGAGGACCTGAGCAAAGGTATGCAACAGAAACTGCAGTTCGTGACCACGGTGTTACATGAGCCTTCGCTGATCATACTGGACGAGCCCTTCAGCGGTCTCGACCCGGTGAACTCCAACCTCATCAAAGACGAAATATATAAACTGGCCCGCAATGGGGCGTCCATTATCTTCAGTACGCATCGTATGGAGCAGGTGGAAGAGATATGCGATCATATTGTGCTGGTGAATAAAGGGAAGAAGATATTGGATGGGACGGTCGGCGGGGTAAAACAGCAGTTTAAAGGAAATGTTTTCCGGATAGGGATAGACGGGGGAGCGGCGGGTAATGCTACCGGTGACGCTGACCCTGCGGCATTTAAAATAGTCAATATCGGGGACGAAGGCTGGGAGGTGAAGATCCGGGAGGGCTACCGGCCAAACGATGTGCTGGAGTATTTTATCCATCACGGGCACAGTGTCGTTTCTTTTACGGAGATATTGCCTTCTTTAAACGATATTTTTATTCAGCTGGTAGAAGGTACACCCAGCGCCAGACAGTTTACAACCATATAATATATGAATAAGATATTGCTGATCACGCGGCGGGAATACCTGACCCGCGTTCGGAACAAAACTTTCCTGTTGTCCACCTTCCTGCTGCCGCTGGTGATCATCCTGTTCATGGTGGGATCGGTGATCATATCCCAGCAAACCAAGACGCGTCACCGGATAGCGGTGATAGACGCAAATGGATATTTTAAAGATTATCTGAAGGGTGACTCGTCCATCTCCTTCGATTTTTCCCCGGGTATCGATAGTCTCAACTATGAACAAAAAGGGTATACGGCGGTGTTGATCATTCCGCAGCTGCCGGAGGACAAGAAAACCATTTACCGGCTGAAGTATAAGAAACAGCTGGGGCTTGCCGGAGGAGCCGACCTGGAAAGCAGGGTCAACAATGCCATTACCGATCATCTTATATACAAACAAACTAATATCAGCCGGCAACGACTGGATTCTATCCGTATGCGGAGTAATATTGCCGAGCTGCGGAGTTATGAGGACCATGGAGCAACGGTGAAAGAATCCAGTCAGGGTCTTGCTTTCGGCATCGGGTATGCCAGCGGGATACTGATCTATCTCCTGACCTTTATATATGGAGCAATGGTCATGCGCGGCGTGATGGAAGAAAAGACCAACCGTATCGCCGAAGTAGTGGTCAGTTCTGTCAAGCCTTTTCAACTGATGATGGGAAAGATCACGGGTATCGGTGCTGTTGGATTGACCCAATTCCTGTTGTGGGTGGTGTTATTGGTAGGGTTGTCAACTGTAGCCCAGTCGCTGATCTCGTCTGATACCTGGAAAGACATACAGCAGATACAACAGGCCAGCGCTATGGGCGATGCGTCTTCCGCTGCCCGGGCAAGCGATGCCGCCCGTAAGATATATGCGGTTAAAAGCGCCCTTGACACGGCCAACTGGGGCCTGATAATTTTTTGTTTTCTCTTCTATTTCATGGGCGGATATCTCTTCTATTCCGCCTTGTTTGCGGCGGTGGGCAGTGCCGTGAACGAAGATCCGCAGGAAGCACAGTCGTTGATGATGCCTATCACGCTGCCGGTGATCTTTTCCTTTTTTATTATGACCGTGGCTGTGCAGGATCCTGCCGGCCCGCTGGCTTTCTGGGCCAGCATTATTCCTTTCAGTGCGCCGATCGTCATGATGGCGCGTATTCCTTTTGGCGTCCCCTGGTGGCAACTGGCCATTTCCATGTCGCTGCTGGTGTTGGGATTTTTGGGTACGACCTGGCTGGCCGGAAAGATCTACCGGACCGGTATTCTCATGTATGGTAAGAAGCCGAGCTGGAAGACGATGTGGACGTGGGCGTTCCGAAAGTGAAGGTATTGGGTAGTTCATCAGTCGGTTGGGATGAATGGTAAAAAAAGTGGAATGGCGGTGCAACATTCCTCTCATTGCTGCGTACTTTTATACGAAGAATATCGTAATGTGGCGCACAGGTGCGGAAGAGGGAGAAATGCGGAAGAATGTAACAGCGGAGGGGGGTTGCGCGCCAGACGTTTCAACAATGGCAGGCATAACATCGACGATAGATTTTAAGCCTCATGTGTAGTAGAAAAACGGGACTGTTCTCAGTCCCGTTTCTTTTTATTGTTCTTTTCAAGCTGGTTACTTACTGGCCTCCAGAAGGCGAAGGATTGGGAAGTCGGAGTTGTCCGAGCTGGAACCCACTTCTTCGGGGAGGAATTCGACGTTGAGTTTGACAGATGTTTTTTCCCGGATGGAGACATTGGGCCGTTTAGCGGATTGATAGCCTTTCTTATCAAACTGTACGGTCACCTGTGTTATGGGCAGCTGGGAAAAACGGAAATAGCCATCCGAATCCGTCTGGACTTCTTTTGGATTGTTCGTACCGGGAACAATAGCCGAAACGGTGACTCCGGAGAGTGGTTTTTTGGTTACCGCATCTGTAACATATCCATGCAGTATGCCTTCCAACTTACCTGTTCCGGCTTTTGCACAAAGTGCAAAGGGAAGGAAGAGTAAGAAGAACAGCAATTTTTTTTGGTTACCCATAACTTGGCGTGTTCCTCTAATTTAGCTGAATTTTTGCAACTCCGCAAATGGAATTTGCCCTTAGTGGTTAGTGGGTACCCGAGCCCGACGAAGTTCTGCGATCAGGATTCTCCGAGGTCGATCTCGGTGTTGTCGCCGATATTGAGGCTGCGGGACTCGCCTTTTACGTCCGTGTCGCTGCCAATGAGGGAATGGGTGAGGACGATGTCGTAGAGGTCGGCGAAGGAGCCGATGATGGAGTCCTTTAGAATCGAGTAGTTGACGCGGGTCTTTTCCCCGATGGCTACGTTGGGACCTACGATAGAGTTGCGGATATCGCAGCCGGGCGCAATGCTGACGGGCTGGATGATGATGGTATTTTCAAACTGGTGTTCGGGGGCGATAGTGCCGCCGAATTTCTTCAGCAGTTTGGCATTGGATTCCAGCAGGGTTTCTTTTTTACCGCAGTCGAACCAGTTTTGCACTTTAAAGGCGCGAAAGTTGACCCCGCTGCGGATCATACATTCTATGGCATCGGTGAGGTTATACTCGCCATAGCTGGTGACGTGGTTGCGGAGATTGTTTTCGAGACAGGTGAAAAGGGTGGCCGTTTCGCGGATCCGGTAGATACCCACCAGGGCCATATTGGATTTGGGTATCTGGGGTTTTTCCACTACCCTGCCGATGCTGCCGTCGTCTTCCAGTTCTGCCACACCAAAATTACGGGGGTCGTCGACCCGTTTGACGCCCAGCAGCGAGTGGGGCTGGCTGAGGACATCCCTGACGTCGTATTCACAGATGGTATCCCCGAGCACGATGAATATTTCGTCCTCCCCAACGATGGGGCGGGTCAGCAGGACGGCATGGCCGATGCCCTGGCGTTCGTTCTGATATACAAAGTGGGCGGTGAGCTGGGGGTATTTCTGTTTAACGAAGTCCTGTATCTTTTCTCCGAGATAGCCCACAATAAAGATGAACTCGGTGATCCCGGCTTCCATCAGCTGATCGACGATAATGGAGAGAATAGTCTTACCCGCTAAAGGGATCAAAGCCTTGGGTTGCGTATAAGTATGCGGACGTAACTTGGTTCCAGCTCCTGCTACGGGAATGATCGCTTTCATGTTCAAAATGGTTGTCGTCTTCTGGTCGGACGCGTCGTGTTTCCGTCTAAACGCGTGTAAAATAGTGAATTTTATTCTTTTTCAGCCACCCTGTCTGTTTTAGGCTTACTTGGCCTATTTTTGCGCCATGCAAAAAGATACTTTAGTTTTTGATCTCATTCATAAAGAGCTGGAGCGTCAACGTCATGGTATTGAACTGATCGCCTCAGAAAATTTTACTTCCCAGTCTGTGATGCAGGCCATGGGAACTGTTCTGACCAATAAGTATGCAGAAGGTTATCCGGGCAGAAGATATTATGGCGGATGTGAAATAGTGGACCAGGTGGAGCAGCTGGCTATCGACAGATTAAAAGAGATCTTCTCCTGTGAATATGCCAATGTGCAGCCGCATAGCGGCGCCCAGGCCAATGCATCCCTGATGCTGGCGATACTCCAACCCGGGGATACTATTCTTGGGCTGGACCTGAGCATGGGTGGGCATCTTACCCATGGTTCCCCCGTCAATTTCTCGGGCAAGCTGTACCGTCCGGTCTTTTATGGAGTGGGCCGGGAAGATGGCCGGGTCGACTACGACATGATGGAGTCGGTGGCCAAAAAAGAAAAGCCGAAGCTGATGATTTGCGGCGCCAGCGCCTACAGCCGGGATTGGGACTATGTGCGGATCCGGGCTATTGCGGATTCTATCGGCGCTTTTGTCATGTGTGATATGGCGCATCCCGCCGGGCTCATCGCCAAAGGATTACTCAACAATCCTTTCGACCACTGTCATTTTGTGACCTCGACCACCCACAAGACGCTGCGCGGTCCCCGTGGTGGCATCATTATGATGAAAAAGGATTTCGACAATCCTTTTGGATTAAAAGATGTAAAGGGCAATATCCGGCCGATGAGCAATCTGATCGATATGGCCGTATTCCCCGGTACACAAGGTGGTCCGTTGGAGCATGTTATTGCCGCCAAGGCGGTCGCTTTTGGCGAGATCCTGTCCGACGGGTTTACCAGCTATGCCAAACAGATCATTTCCAATGCCCAGACCATGGCAAAAAGTTTTCTGGACAAAGGATATAATATTGTCTCGGGCGGTACGGACAACCACCTGCTGCTAATAGACCTCCGGAACAAGAATATCAGCGGTAAGAAGGCAGAGATCGCGCTGGGCAAGGCAGAGATCACGGTGAACAAGAATATGGTGCCTTTTGATGATAAGAGCGCTTTTATCACCTCCGGCATCCGGGTGGGTGTGCCGGCTGTTACGAGCCGGGGAATGAAAGAGACGCATATGGCGACAGTAGTGGATATGATCGACAAGGCGTTGGTGAATGCGGAGAAAGAAGAGGTGCTGACGGCGCTGCGCGGGGACGTGAATGCTTTCATGAAACAATTCCCGCTGTATCCGGAACTGGGATAAAGCGTGGTTATAATAATATAAACTATGCTGCAGAGAAAGCAAACCTTATGGATGGTGCTGGCGGTTATTTGCGCGGCACTGACCTTCAAATTCGCATTCTATTTCGGGAATATGAAGGTTGGGCTCAACGGGATAGCGCCGCTGGAAGTGAAAGCGATACCTACCTTTGGGGCCGGCTCCGTCAGCGCTGGTTCAGGCAGCGTCCTGATCCTTATCGTTACGGTGATCATCATTGCAGGCACTCTCATCAATATTTTTAACTTCAAGTCGAGGACAAAGCAGCTTTGGATCACCATCGGGCTCATTTTCCTGTCTCTGCTGAATATCTTTCTTTATTGGTGGAAGAGCGGTGTCCCGCCTTTTCAATCCGGCAGCTACAGCGTTGGTATGCTTTTATCGCTGGCTATTCCGGTGTTTTTCTTTTTGGCCGCACGCGGCATCCTAAAGGACCAGAAGCTGGTGAAAAGCGCGGACCGGCTGAGATAGGCTGGGTGCGGCCATAGGCAGCGGTTGCGGCAAGCGGGGGCTCGCGGGAGCGGGCGACCGGCCGAATTTCGCAGCACTGATCGGGCCGGCCGCAGTAACAAAGCGGACAACAAGTGTATCAAAATCGTACAGCCGATGTACGAAATAATTCGTAAATGATTGGCCGCCAGGGGGTAAATAAAGAGGCACCCGCTTTGTTGAAGTTTTCACTTCAAATCTTCCCACTATCATGATCAAAAATTATCTGCGTATCGCCTTCCGTAATCTTTGGAAGCATCGGGTATATTCCTTTTTAAATATTCTGGGGCTGACCATCGGGATGTCGGCTTGTTTTCTGATCTTTTTGTATGTCCGGTTCGAGCTGAGCTATGACAATTTCCACTCCAAAAAGGATCGGATCTACCGGATCAACTGCGACATCAAAACGCCCACCGAGACCATAAACGCAGGGGTCTGTTCGGCGCCGATGGCCATCAATGCAAAAGAGGAGTTCCCGGAGATAGAGAAAGTAGTACGGTTCGACCCCAATAGCTTCCTGGTGAGAAGAGGAGAGATAAAATTTCAGGAGGACGGGGCGGTCATGGCGGATTCGACCTTTTTCGAAGTGTTCGACTTTTCGTTGCTGCGCGGCGATCCCCTTACGGCGTTGAGGGAGCCTTTCAGTGTCGTCCTGTCAGAATCGACGGCAAAAAAATATTTTGCGAACACCGATCCGATGGGGCAGACCCTTCTTCTGACAGATGCAGGCCGGCCAACTAAAGTAACAGGCGTGATGAAGGATATGCCAGAGAACACCTTATTAAAAGCGGATCTGTTGATATCCAAATCCACCTCCAGAAGATTTGATTCTTCCGAGGACAGAAGATGGGGCAGCTTCGGCATGTATTCATACGCGCTGTTAAAGCCGAATACGAATGCGCTGGCGCTGGAAAAGAAATTCCCGGCTTTCCTGGACAAGCGGGATGGGACAGAGATGAAAAAAAGCCAGATGTTCTTCAGTCTTTTCTTACAACCCTTACAGGACGTCTATCTAAAGGCAGGTAAAAGGGGCGCCCCGGACACGGGAAGCATGTCTAATGTATTTATCTTCTCCATCGTCGGAGCCTTCATTTTGTTGATCGCCTGTATCAATTTCGTCAATCTGACGACAGCGCGGTCTACGGAAAGGGCCAAAGAAGTCGGCATCCGCAAGGTGGTCGGCGCCGACCGGGGACAGCTCACCAATCAATTCCTTGGGGAATCGATATTGCAGGCGCTGATCGCTTTCGTACTGGCGGTGGGTGTTTGCGCCCTGTTGATCCCGTTGTTCAATTTTTTGGCGGGCAAGACGGTCAGCACTGGGGTGTTCCGTCATCCGGAATATATTCTCTGGCTGCTGGGGATCGCCGTTGGTATCGGTCTGCTGGCCGGCATTTATCCGGCCCTCGTATTGTCCGCTTTCCAGCCTATAGTCGTGCTGAAAGGACGATTTGCGACGGGGACAAAAGGAATGCTTTTGAGAAAGGGGCTGGTGGTCTTCCAGTTCGTCATTTCGATAGCCTTTATCGCCTCTACGCTGATCGTTTACTCACAGCTGACCTATATGCGCAGCCAGGATCTGGGTTTCAATAACCAACAGATGCTGGTGCTCGATACCCATGGAGATAATCATAAGAAAGCGTTGAGGGATGAGATCGCCAAATTGCCGGGAGTGATCTCGACGGCTATGTCTTCCAGCGTGCCCGGCGGGGGGAATCCGGGCGCTTATTCGCAGGTGCAAAATAAAAAGGGGGACATGCAGATCGCCAATCTGGACCTGTATTTCGTCGACTTTGACTATATCAAACAATATAAGATGAAGATCATTGCGGGGCGGGCCTTCTCGAGGGATTACGGCACCGACACCACGAAGGCGATGATCCTGAATGAGAGTGCGGTGAGGCTGTTCGGTTATTCCAGTCCCCAGGAAGCCATCGGCCGGAAATTCTCCCAGTGGGGCCGGGAGGGGCAGATCATCGGAGTAGTGAAAGATTTTCATTTCCGGAGTCTGAAGACGCAGATCAAACCGCTGAGCATGCGTATCGAACCGGACGGCTGTGATCTTATATCAGCCAATGTGCGGATGTCCGATGTGAAAAAGACGATCGCTGCTATCGACAGTAAATGGAAAACGGTGATCCCTTACCGTCCTTTCAGCTATTATTTCGCCGATGAGTTCTTTGACCGGCAATACCGCGGGGAAGAGCGGTTTGGAAAACTTTTTTTCAATTTTGCCGTTCTCGCCATATTCATCTCCTGTCTTGGATTGCTGGGGCTGGCCTCCTATGCCACCCTGCAGCGAACCAAAGAGATCGGTATCCGTAAAGTGCTGGGCGCCAGTGTGACAGGTATTGTGAACCTGTTGTCAAAAGAATTCCTGCAGTTGGTGCTGCTCGCCTTTTTGATCGCAACCCCGGTGAGTTGGTATTTTATGGCTAAATGGCTAAAAGATTTTGATTATCGCATTGATATTCAATGGTGGATTTTTGCTTTGGCGGGGGCAATGGCGTTTCTGATCGCGCTGCTGACCATTAGTTTCCAGGCGATCAGGGCGGCGGTGAGCAACCCGGTGAAGAGTCTAAGGACGGAGTAGGGGGAGGCGCCGGGCGATTTTGGGCCGAGGGTGGAGAGCGAGAAGCCCCGACAGACAAGGGTTTCAGCCGGCCACAGAGCAAAATGAAAAAAAATTTTCTTGGCGAAAAGAAAATTAGTTCTAATTTTGTCTAACGGTGTTAAATTATTTACGCCGGGTAAAGAAACCACATGGGGAGCAAGGAGAGAATTCATCGACTAAAGGAACAGACCAGGATAAACATTCTGGACGCAGCGCACGAAATCGTGAAAGATGAAGGCTGGCAGGCGCTGAGTATGCGCAAGATCGCGGATAAGATAGAATATACTGCCCCTATCATCTACGAATACTACGCGAACAAGGAAGCCATTTTGCTCGAGCTGACCAAGAAAGGGTTTATGCTATTAGCCTGTCGAATGAAGGAAGCAAAGAACAATCATACGGAACTAGGTGATCAGATCGAAGCCATGTGGCTGGCTTACTGGGATTTTGCTTTCGAGCAAAAGGAATATTACCAGCTGATGTTCGGAGTAGAAGTCAACTGTTGCATGATGGATGAAATTCTTCCCGCCGGAACCACTCCCTATGATATCGCGGCTGCCCCCATTGCCGAAATGATGGGTATCACCGACCCCGATGACGAACGAGTCTGTACCAAGTATTATACCTACTGGTCGATAGTCCATGGTTTGATCTCCATCAATATTGTCCGGAAAGGGACCTCCGACGAGATCAACCAGCAAATCCTTAGAGATGCCATAACTGGCATTACCAGAAGCCTGAAAAACCAGGCCGCCGCATAAGCGCAGTCTGGCGCCTGAAGGATCAGGCGAAGAAAAAGGCACAACCCGAAAGCCTGAACACCGGGCAAGCCAGGTACAACCTGCAGCCCGAAGAACGATGCACGCCACCTGGGTACGACGCTTAGTCGGCCAATGGCGATGATCTGCCGTCTCTATGAGATAGGGCGCGTCTCCCCTAACAATGGTGGTTGCCAATGAAAAGAGGTTAGCTTTTTTTGCCGTGTACATTAACAGTGATGAATAATATGAACAATAGCAATTTTTTGACCCAAGAATTTAACACCATTAAACAATTTAATAAGGTTATGAGAAAGTAT
>Ga0105237_10002908_pt1 | contig 20760 bp, 9 predicted proteins | sample KBSC24metaG_FD_81520 | JGI IMG/M metagenome (GOLD analysis project Ga0105237, IMG submission 81520) | Corn rhizosphere microbial communities from Kellogg Biological Station, Michigan, USA - KBS C2-4 metaG | ecosystem: Host-associated > Plants > Roots > Rhizosphere > Soil | place: Michigan, USA... | reverse complement strand
TGGCTCATTCGTAGTAGGGGCTCCACCTGCTCCGTACCTTTCGTGCTGAAGTTTCAGCTTCAGTACCACAAAAGGGGACATTTCAACTTTGGAGAAAGGTGACATTACTACTTTGCGCTAACATTTAATTGTTATCTCTGCGGCTCTCTGCGTATCTTTGCGTTCTCTGCGTTAAGGGCTATTTCAACGCAGAGGTCGCAGAGATACGCAGAGAAGAAGAGGTTGTTACTGCCAATCGCCCACCATCTCAAAGGCTGCCCAGTAATAAGGATGTGAGAATTCGGATTTGATCAACTTCTGTTGCGCCAGTTGCAGAGCTACATCCTTTGACCGCCCATTCTTATATTGAGTGTAAAACTCTTTCATCAGTACGGAGGAACTGTTGTCAGTGATCTCCCATAACGACATAACAACGCTTCGCGCACCTGCATATTGAAAAGCACGAGTGAGGCCGATGATCCCCTCGTTTCTCGTAACTTCTCCCAATCCCGTCTGGCAAGCACTCAAGACAACCAGATCCGCATTCAATCTCAGGCTTTCCATGATCTCAGAAGCATGCAACAAACCCTCGCCGCCGCCAGGTGATTGTTCCGGAGTCAACGCCAGAAATGATCTCAACGGATCGCAATTCTCAACGAACCCGTGCGAAGCAATATGGATTACCGTCGCCTTTGGGCTCTCGCGTTGAAGTGTTTTTATTGAAGCTTGTTCTGCCAGGCGCACCAGCGTCTTCTCTGCAAAGAGCTCTCTGATCGCTTCTACCTGCTCCTGTGTGACAGGCAAAGGCTTCAACTGATCGCGCACAGTACCGCACTCACGGACAACTTGCTGAAAACTGCCTCCTGTAGATTTATAAGAAGGATTTCCCAACGCCAGAAAAATTCTCTGCTCTGGAACGCCGTAATTGCGCTCGCGCTTACGCAATTCTTCATAGATGCTCATTGAAACAATGAAATGTAACGGCTTCAATTCGATCACGTACTTGCGTTCCGTTGAATCAGTGGTTTCAAGAGCGGCAAAACTAAGCTTATGAAGCGGGCCGTCCGGACAGATCAGCACACGTTGCGCGGCCTCGATCTCGCCACGAACTGGTTTAATCAAGAGATCGTAAAGTTCACGTCCAGGAGCGCCGACTACACCAGCTCCTCCGGGAAGAGCAACTCTCATCATGAAAGTGCTTACTTTGCTGTTGAGATCTTTGCGACTGATGCTAAGCGGATAGAAATTGAGAGTGGTTTTGGTCGCCGCGAAGACATACGTTTCAGACTCATCTACGAAGTAAGTCAGTAGCAGCGTACCGTTATCGAGAATGTCCCTGGTCTTAACCAGATCCAGCGGTTCCGGATACTTTAAGCTCGCAAATTTAGGTGAGTTTTGCCGGATCTCGCTTATGACTTGCCGTTCTTCAACTGCCAGGCTTTGTATGCCGTTTCGAAGTTGTTGGATAGTAGGTGCATCGCGTTGCGGATCGAGAACACTGATTCGATAATATGCGGCATTCTTTTTTTCGATCGTGCCGCGGAGCCGGTTTACTAAAGCTGCCGGTGCATCCGCGCCAAGATCGAGATCTCGCTCGACTATGAGTTCGATAAGGCTGCGGGCTCGAAGCTGCTCCAGCGTATCGAAGGCATGAGCATAATCCTTCAGACCGATGTAGGAACGTATCAAACCCGTGTATTCACTCATTCGTCCGGCAACAAGGAAAGCACGAGCTTCAGTAACTCTAACCTGGCTACGTTGGTTCTCGATGATGGACACCGCCTGACTGAAAAACTGTTGCGCCTCAGCAAAACGTTTTTCACTCAACGCCAGAGTTCCCATGCTGTTGAGTACAAGAGCAAGATCCAACGATCCTGGAGCCAAACGCTCGTAGATTGTCTTCGCCCGCAAGTGCCTGGCGCGGGCGAGATCGAGTTTATTCATGGCCGCGAGGATGTTTCCATAATTAAGATACGCTTTGGCGGTATCAAGCGAGTCCGGTGAGACGCGCTCCAGGATCGTGATGGCCTGGTTGTAAAAGGTTTCTGCGGCGGTGAAATCCTTTCGGTCGTAAGCGGCATTTCCTAAGTTGCCAAGCACCGCTGCATGGAGCGCAGTCTCTTTAGCTACTTGTTGATAGATTCCGAGAGCACGCCGGTAATAGGTTTCTGCCTCGGTAATCCTTCCTTCTTCATGTTCGACGTATCCCAAATTGCTGAAACCAGCAGCGAGATCTGTTGAATCTTCAAGCAGGTATTGTTCGCGAGTTTTAAGCGCTCGGGTGAAATACTCACGAGCGAACTTAAGATCTCCACGAGCCAGAGCGATGCCACCCAGATTACTGAGCGTCCCAGCAATCGACAGCAACGCTGGTGGATCAGGATCGCGTCCCGCAAGCGATTCCTTCATTCTCAAGGAGCTGTTGAGTAAATCCTCAGCACTTCGCAGATCGCCAAGGGCTAGTATCACTTCGCCAAGATTGTTTAGAACTACTGCAAATCCGGAAGACGGCGTCGAAATTTGCAGGTAAGCCGACCGAGCGTTGAGGTAATGTTCTTTGGCTTTGAGTAGATCTCCCTGCGCTTTTGCTGCCGCGCCGAGTTGAGCCAGATCGCCCGCCGCCCACCAACGAAACCCGGATTCAGCGTCGATCGTCAGTGCTTTTGCCCAGGCCTGAGTGGCCTCGGACACCCGATTTTGATTGAATTCGCAACGCCCTAACGACGACCACGCACGTGAACGCGCGGCGATGTCGGGACTGGTGGCAAGCAATGCAAGCGCTTCAGTATACGACTGACAGGCCTCAGCCCACCGTTGGGCTCTCTCAAAACGAAGGGCCTGAGACCACCAGATCCAACCTGCGGTCACCCTCTCTCCGCGAACAGTCATCGCTCTTGCGGCAGCTCGAGTTTTAACCAGCGACTGCTGAATATTTTCTGCCTGTAAGGCGATCCAGGACTCTCGATAAAGGTCTCTTACCCGATTCGGTAACTCCATACTTGCGACGATACCGAGTGGTCCGGTTGGCACCGTTAACGTAATTACCTGACCTTCCCTCCGTACACGCAACGCAGCCGTTGAACTGGCGGGTGGGTTTTCTTCGAAGACCAACAGCGTTGCCGGTGAAATCAGTGCGACACCGTTGTATGCGAGCAAGTTGTCGCCCACCATCACGCCGGCTCTGGCGCCTGGCGAACCTGAATCGAAGTATTCAACAAGCAGTTCTGCTTGCAGAGTGGCTTCCGCATAACCTACCGCCGGATACAAGAGCACTACCAGCAAGAAAACCAGTGAGAACAAATTTTTCGTGGCCTTCCGTATCATCGACTTAAGCTCTCTGCGCTAGCGCCAATCTCCCATCAAAGCGAATGGCGCCCAGTAGTAAGGATGTTTGAACTCGGCGCTGCCAATCAACTTCAGTTGTGCTGACTGCAAGGCCTTCGCCTTTCCGCTGAATTTGTCTCTCTTCAATTGCTGGTAAAAATGCAACATCAACTCGTGCGTACTTACGTCCAGAACTTCCCACTGCGTCACGATGCTGCTCGTTGCGCCGGCTACGAATAGTGCCCACGACAAGCCTAAAAGTCCCTCTCCTCTTGCTTCCTGGCCCAACGCAGTTTGGCATGCGGCCAAAGTGATCAGGTCCGCATTTAAGTGTAGCGTCATAAATTCCTGAGCATATAGCCAGCCGTCATCGCCTCCACCCTTCTTGAGGACTACTGCCGAGAACAACGGCGACTCTTCATTTACTTCACCATGAGTCACAAAATGGATGTAGCGCTTCGTGCCCATCGAAACTTTCGCCCGCCGTTCCGTTGCGGCCTCTCCTGTAAAACCGCGAGTTCCAAATAGCAGCGAAACCTTCTGTACTTGCTCGTCAGACCAGCGTAAGTCGCGGCCTCGAAAGCGTTCGATTTCATTAAATGAACGCACCCCCATGACGAGACCGGAGTTTGGTCCACTATGCCGACCGCTTCGCCGTCGTGTGTTCGCGAGACTCAACATCTCGCTGAGCGCAGTAATCGAAGGAGCATAGTTGATACTGTACAACTCCACGAGGTGGCGGCGACTTTCATTCATCAGGGCCTGAAAAGGCAGAGTCAACAACACCCCGCTCGGAACAATGACCAGATGATCTGCATCTTTTAGATCCTCCGCGGCGGGACTCACGAGCAACTGATAAAGTTCGCGCGCTTCAGCGGCATAGATTCCATCTGGATGAGAACATTTTTGCCTGAAGTCAGCGACTCGCGCGCGAAGCTCCTTTTCCGAAAGATCCTGGCCGCTTTCCGATTTGAGTGAGTAAACTTTCAAAGGTTGAGGGTGGTCTTTCGTGCGTGGCCTCAATACAAACAGGAAAACTCCCTGCTCACTCAGCGAATAAGACAAAATGCGCAGTTTAGGCTGGTTCACAAAAAGTTTTTGATCGATTTCACTGAGCTGGATCGGTTCGAATTGTCTGGGCTGTAATCGAGTCTCTGACGCTCGTCCGGCACGCATGATTTCCACCAGCGTTCGAGCCTTTCCCATTTCGCTAGCTCGAAAGGCAGTTTCAATCTGCCCCACTTTCAGAGAACTCTTAACCAGGTTGTTGTAAGGAGCGGTGAATTGTTGGAAGAAACTGGTTTTTAGAGAGGTTGGAATGTGTTCACGTAGTCGCTCGATCTGGTCGATTGCCTGCCGGTATGCCTCACTGGCTTCGTTCCAGTCATTTTGTTTCAAACGCAGATCGCCAATCAGACTTGCACTGCGGAAGAGAATGTTAGGATCCTGAATCTTCAGCCCAATCTCACGAGCGTCCAGGTAGTTTTTCAGCGCATCGTTTTCGCGTGCGGCGAGTGAATCGAGATAGCCGCGATCCAATAGCACGCTAGCCTGCTCGGAAGGAGTTCCAGCGGCGCGGGCAAGCTCAAGGCTCTCCTCGAATTTTTCTCGCGCTGCATCATAATCGCCCCTGAGAACACTCACCTGGGCCAAACCACTTAAGCTTGATAAAACTATCAGTCGATCCTGACGCTCGCGTCCGATTCGCAAACTCCGTTCGTATTGGGTGATAGCCTCATCGTAATCGCGCAACAACGTAAACCTGTTTCCCAGGTTTATCCGTGCGCCTGCTTCACCTTGCTGATCACCGAAATCTGTAAAGATTTGAAGCGCCGTTTGGTAAGAACGTTCTGCTTGATTCGGGATGCCGAGTTGATAATAGACATTGCCGAGATTGACTAGCGCTGACGCCTTTGCCAAATCGTCTTTTATGGATTCTGCCGCTTTGATACTGGATTCGAACAAATCCAAAGCATTGGCATAGAGTCCCATTGTTTGATACGCGATGCCTTCCTGCTTAAGAGTCAACGGATAGCTGGAAGAGTCTGCGAATTGTCTACTTAAAACCAGAGCCTGCTCGTAATTATCGAGGGCATCACGATAATTCCCTGCCCGTAGGCGAGCATTTCCAATCCGCAGGCGAGTCGCTTGCTCGCCTTTCAAATCGCGCGAGCTCTTGAAGAGGTCCAATGCGCGGTAATAATTGGCGAGCGCCTCAGGCTGGTTATACTGGTAAGAAAAAAAGTCGCCCCTGACTTGATAACATTGGGCCACGGCCTCAACCCGATTAAGCACTTCAGCAGCGTCGCAAGCAGCTTCAATCTGAAACCGGCCCTGCGCCGGATCGCCTTCCTGGGCCAACCGGTCGCCGTTTTCGAGCAAGGCAAGAACAAAGGGAACGTCAAGCAACTGCTTTTCTTGTCTTAGGAACTTGAGCCGTTCGTCGCGTGAGCTGAGTTGCAGTAATTGCGTGTCCAGGTTTGAACGAGGCTCGTGCCAACTGGAAAGTCTCCAACGTCCCTCCGCGAGCCGTAATCCAAAATCCCATACAAGAGACTTTCGTGAAGACTTACCGGTATTACGGTCGCGAGTATTCAATACAAAAGAAACACGCACCAGGGCCTGAGTAGATGATATCTGTAAGTGGCGGAAACTCACTTTTTCAAAAGCGATGCGATCGTATTCCACCCACGATATGTCAAATTGGAGCTTGAAATTTGTGAAGTCATCTGCCGAGTTCCACGTGTTACGCAATGCCGGCAGTTCTCTGCGCGCAAACGCCTGGAGAGCTTCCTGCACTATGGTTTGAATAGACTGTTCGGCAGAGCTGGATTGCTGTGACGTGGCGCTTTGCAAACTGCCGGCGCTGAGGACCATCAATCCCAGCGTCAGAATAAATCTGCTGGTTTTGGATGCCGAAAAGAACATTACAAGGGAAACTGAGCCGAAGAGAACTCTTAAGGAACCGTCTGCCTATCGAGTGTTTGAACCATCTGCGCTGTTGGTTGAGGATTGCGGCTTATCGTTCTTGCTTTCTCGCGGGCAGGCCAGCGTTTCATTAACCGGTAAGTTTCCATCAACAACGACCAGAGACTTTGATCCGACGGTGACTGTTTCAACGCACCGAGCAACTCAAGTTCGGCTTGTGGATATAGACGCTGGTCCAGGAGAACCGCCGCGTAGACACTTCGTGCTGAATTATCTGCTTGCGAGATGCTCCGCGCATGACTGAGCGCGTTTTTAATTGCTGTCGCACGGTCGGTGCTGACTATTGAAAATGAGCTTGCATCATACAGTGCCGGATTATCGGATATCTGATCTCCAATCTTTGCAGTAACGTCCCACTTATACTCACCTGGCGGCAGTTGACTACAGCTCTCCGGATAACTGAGGCGGGTTTCAGTTGTGTTCGCAGTGCAAACAACACGTTCACTTGAGTCATAGATATTAACCACGTATCTGGTAGCGCCAGTCACACCCGTCCAGATAAACGCCGGTCTGATATCAAGGACAAGGCTATTGCGCGGCTCCATCAACGTTACGCGATTGTCATCGGCTCCACCCATTTGGGTAGGCGAAGGTTGACTTCTGTTTTGGCGCGCGAGCTGATAATTCTTCTTGAAAGAGACAAAGTCTTCGAGAGATAACGCGTTCTGCCCGGGCGGAGGTAACAATGCTTGTATCGTAAGCCTATCGTCACGTGCCAGTCGTTTAACTGGCGCATAGGCCTGATAGATCACACCACCTCCTTCACCGGTGAGGACCACAATATCTCCGACGTTAAGAAGTTGATCTTCTTGTATGGCCTTCGACTTTTTTTTACGGATCAACTTGAGCCTGCCTTGCGGTTGTGTTAGGAGTGCACTCTCATTCTGCGCCAGCGCACTCGGAACTGCCGAACTGAAGCTCATCAACACCAGTGCGGAAATAGTTATGAAAGATTTTGTCATCTATTGAACTCCGTAAATCTGAATTGCGGCGCGCAGGTTGTTCAAGGTTTCTTTACGGTATTGAAGTCCGTAAGGGTCGATTCATTCGTTTTGGCCACACTGATTTGTTCCGGCTTGAGACCGATAGCTCCTCGCAAGTCTGCTCCACCTAAATCAGCACCAGTAAAATCAACTCCTTCCATCATTGCTCCCCGAAGGTCTGCCCCCACCAGGTTGGCGCCAATGAGTTTTGCTCCGGTCATTATGGCGCCGGCGAACCTGGCATCCTGAAGGGTCGCGTTATTAAGGTGAACACGTGTGAGGTTGGTTGTCCCTCCTTCGAAGTGCGCCGATCGCAAGATAACTCCGTCAAGATTGGCGTCTGTTAGGATGGCGCCACGAAGATCCGTTGCGGAGAGATCAAGTGGTTGTGTTTCGCCCTTGCCGAAGGTGAAGGCTCGTCTTCCAATAACGGTGAGGATTGCTTGAATGTCAGGTTTCACAATTGTGCCCGAACCATTTTGGTTTTCACCTTTCCAGAGAGCTCTCTGCCGGACGAAAGCCGTGAGTACGTCCATGATGGTTGAATGATCCGAAACACCTGACGCCTCGGGTTTGGATTCTCTTGCAATGCGTTCGAGTGCGTAAATCCCCCCGAGGCGAATCGCCAGATTATCCTCACCCGCAGAAACAACCCCCTTGGCGTCCGTCTTAGGTTCAGAATCTGCTTTTCCAAGTTGATCGATCGCGCGCGTGTAGCGCTCAGTGATCTGTCCTTCTTGTGACACCTTTAGCTCAGCGCGAGAGATGATCAATTGTTGCCACGTAAAGTAGACGCCTAAAAGAAATGCCGCACCTCCGAGTGTCTGGAACAGTAGTGTGATCGCGTCTTTACGTTCTTCAGCAGTTGCCGGTTTGATATACCACCGCAACACCAACCACATAGGACCGGCAACAACGACTAAAAACAATACGGCGATTGCGAGTGGAGTGATCCATTCAGGATAGACAATTAAACTAACGAAGTGGCCAGGCATCCCGTTAAACGATTGTCTTGAGGATTATGTATAGCTTCCGTTACGAAGCTAATCCGACAAGTGAAGATCAAAGCTTTACAACTGTTTACAGATAGATATTACAGAAGCCATAGATTTTCGGATAGCATTTTCTGGGCTGCTTACTGCGCGCCATCACCCATAACGACGAATCCAGCCCAGTAGTAAGGGTGGCGGTATTTTTCTGATTTCTTCAAAGCGATAGCCGAGCGCTGCAGTGCTTGCGCAGCGCTAACCTTTGGCTCAAGCCGTTTGCTGGCCAGGAAATTCTTGTGAAACAGAAACATGAGTTCGTTTGTGCTCTCCGATTCTACTTTCCACTGACTAACTACGGTAGTGGGAACGCCTGCCATAAACAACGCCCACGTCAGTCCAACTACTCCTTCGCCCTTAGCCAACCGCCCTCGCGCTGTTTCGCACGCTGATAACACAACCAACTCTGCCTTTAAGTCGAAGTCCATCAACTCCCACGCTTCAAGCACACCATCTTTCTCAACATCGAAAGATTTTGTAGCACGCGTTTTTTTCGCAGTTTTATCTTCCAATCCAGTCTCGGCGAGCGCTACATACGAATACATCGGATTCTGATCATCAAGAACTCCGTGCGAGCCGATGTGAATAATTCCGTATCTTGCAGCTAAAGTCTTCATATGCTCTTCGTCAGCGTTTAATCCAACTAGAATTTTGGATCGGCGCTTACCATAGAGCGCCTGAAGCTTTTTCGCTAATTCTTGAGTTTTTGGTAATGCCTCCGACTCTTGCCGGAGCCTTGGATTGCCAACTGCCAGAAGTGTCCGAGGCCTGGGACTGTTAGTACTGCGGGCCTTTCTGATTTCCTCCAGGGCAACTAATGAAGGTGCGTAGGAGATAGCTTTCTCATCGATTAGAAAAACTTCTTTCGACGGTTTAAGAGCCTGGAAGGGTAAATCCCAAAGGGAGGCATCCGGAATGATGATGAGATTCTTCCTTCCCATCAATTGCTTCTCCGCCGGCTTGAGCAACAGTCGATATAGCTCCCCTGCCGGTTCTTCAATCGGAGCTTCGGGATGAGATGCTCTGAGGCGAAAGTAGCTGACCTTGTCCGCCAGGTCGCCGCCTCCAATTCCCAACGTATACCTTTGCAAAAACGATCTGGCTCCGGAAGGAACCTTAGCGGCGGGCTCAGTGTAAATAACAAAGAGGTATGATTCTGTATCAGTAACCACATACTCCAGCAGCGCAGTATCTTCGTTAGGCAAGCTGTGTTTCAGTGATTTCAAACTAAACTCTTCTTTTGGCGGCTCCGACAACAACTCCGGATGATTCACATAGAGGTTAGCTTTGAACACTTCATAATCGAGACGGGCCGCGGCCCGTTGTGCTCGCAAGGCGTCGATTTGCTGGTTGCTGGAATTGTTTTCTCGGGCTTCTGAAATTTTTCTATTGAGCGAAATCAGTCCCGTCCGTAAGGTCTTTTCTTCCTGCTGTTCTGTCTCGGACATAAACTTCCCGGCATACGTGCGGCCACGCTTTAGAGCATCCAACAGGACTCTCGATTTCACTCGTTCAGCGTACGTGAGGGCGAGGTTCGTATCATCGCGACTAATGAGCAGCGAGATCATGTCGTGGTAAGGTGAAATCCGCTCTTCAAAAAAACTGTTCAGCACCAGATCACCGCCCACCACATCTCCCCGGTTTCGCTCGATCTCGGTGATCGCCATGTCGAATTTGGATTGGGCTAGTGAATACTCGCCAAGATTCCAGTGGACTCTGCCTGCGAACTGGTAAAGATCCGGAATGTTGGTTCTATTTCCGCTTTTTTCAGCGACTTCGATACCCTTAAGAAACTCATTGAGAGATTCCTTATGTTTGCCTTGAGAGTAGTATGCTTCGGCAATTGATTTGTAGATTTCAGGGGTTAATAAGGCGAATATCGTGGGGTTGTTGAGAATCTTCTGGTACGTTGCTATTTCTTCATTATGATTTCCCTGTTCTCCCTGGATCTGAGCGATGCCTATGAGAGTTGAGGTATTAGTCCCTTGGTTTACAAAGGTGCCTAGAACCGATCGGTCCTGCTGCGAGAAAGCAAGACTCGCATTGTAATGCTCCATAGCTTTGGCGTGTTCGTTCTTGGAGGCATAAAACGCGGCCATAAAGTTGTGGATGCGTGTAAGCTGAACTGTATCGTTAAGTTCGGCGGCGAATTCAAGAGCCTTTTCCCAGCATTGAAATCCGATTTCTGGTTGATCACGTCGCAGATAATCTATCGCTTGAATAGTAAGTGTATCGGGAACAGTTAACTCGCCAGTTAGACGGCCCGTAGTCTGCTGAAAAACACTTTCCAACCGAGGCAAAGCAATAGCCTCGGCTCCCTCAGCACCATAAAACATAGCTTCAATCATCTTGATAAACTCTTCCGGCATGTCTTCTTCATCCTTGACGACGAAATGTGCACGTGCTCTACGAAGGTTCTCAGCCGCATGTCGGTAATCTCCCTGCGCCGAGTAGATCATGCTGAGCATGAAGGATATCCCAAACATAGCTTCCTGGGTTTCGTCGCTAGCAGAACTCTTGCTAATCAGCTCAAACGCTTTTTCACCATCTGCCAAAGCGCGCGAGATATTGCCGCGCATCCACTGCATCAGCCCATGGAAAAACGACATGCCCGCTCGAAATTCGTTGTTATTGATCCGCGCGTTCGCATCGCGAAATAGCTCCTCAGCAACCTCATTCTGTCCCTCCATCTGATAAAGGAACATCAAAGTGATCAAAGCCTGACTGAAGTCGTCTCCGAGCGAGTCTTCTGCAATCAATTTCGGGGCGATTGAAATTAGTAAATCGAAACTTTTGCGGTAATAGCTTATTCCCTGTGGATGGTCGCCGCGTGCGAGGTATATGTTGCCGACTTGTTGATAGGTGTGAGCGAGTGATTCAGGATCACTGCCGAGCTGTTTGACGTTGCGTTCATAACACTTAAGGGCTTTGTCGTACTCTTTCAGCTTTACGTACGCCTCTATAGCGTTTTCGACTTGATCCGCCAACCTGTAGCTTGTCGAGCCTGCATAAAAATCACTGATCCGGCGCTCTGCTGTTTCAACATCAAGCTGGGCCGATGCCGATTCCTCATTTTGGAAATAGACAGCTACGCGATTTGCCAAAGCAAAAGCCGCGAAAGCTTCAGAGATTCTGGAGCTTTCCAAGTGCGAAGTGGCATCTTTTATTAAAATCTTACTCAAATCCTCCAATGTGTCTCTATTGCTTCCCAACAGCACGAACATCCGCTCGTCCGCTGTTTTGGCCTTTTCTAAGTCGCGCTTTAGATCCGTTTGACTAGTCGAATCTCGTTCGATCAGCCAACTAATTTTGGGCTCCTGGCAATTACAGATTCGACGCATAAGAATGACGCGGTTTGCGTCTGACAAATCGATGTTCGTGTTTCCCGTGCTGGGATCGACAGCTTTTATCCGCAGCGAATAGCGAACTCGTGCCTCAGCTGAGTTTGCAAACTCTACGTCTCCAACCACCGCCGTCATGACTTGAACGTCGAGGCCAGCGAGAAGAACCTGAAGCTGTCGCAAAGCCAGATTAGTACCGGGATAGGAAGAAAAGGAGTAGCTTCGTGTGTATATGCCTAACTGAGAGAGGTGATTCCAGTCTTTCTTTTGTAAAGCAGCTAAATACCCTTTTGCGGCATTCGTCACTTGGCATTCTGGCGAATCCGATTCTGGTGCACATCCCAGCGTCGTTTGAGGGTAAGCGGAATAGCAGAAAATTAAGAGAAACACTAGACGAGCTATGACTTTCAAGGGCATCAGGCAAACTCCTAACGGATGAGGTAACAGCGTGAAGATTTCTCAGCTTGCCAAAATCTTTATCGCCAATCTCCAATAAGAATAAACGGTCCCCAATGATAAGGATGTGAATACTGTGGTGAATTTAGTAGCGACAATTGAGCACGGCGTAGCGCCTCTCCCCTGGCCATAAGGACCTTAACGTTGGTGGCTTTATTCGCAAGCGGCTCATAAAACTTAACCATCAAATCTCTGGTGCTGTCCGCGCGAACACTCCACTGGGTAACAACGCTGCTCGATACCCCGGCGACAAACAACGACCACTGTAAACCAAGCAATCCTTCGCCATTGGTTTGCTGCCCCAACGCCGTCTCACAAGCCGACAACACGATTAGATCCGCCTGCAAGTTCATATCCAACAAGTCTCTGGCGTATAACATCCCGTCGTTGCCGTCGTCTTTACCTAAAACTATCGCTGAGTACATCGGTGACACTTCATTTAGTTCACCGTGCGTGGCGAAATGCACGTAACGCGCTTTACCCATTTCGGCGATGGCCTTATTTTTCGTTGCCTCTCGATCTTTATAGGCTCTCACGTGAAAAAGGCTGGCAATAGAGTCCACTTGCTCGCCGGCCCAGGGCAGCTCCCGGCTGCGATATTTAGCCTGATCCGGGAACGTCGTGCGCCCCATCACAAAGAGCGACATGGAACCGGGTCTCGTCATCTTTCTCTTGTCAGACAGTTTTAGCATTTCCAGCAGTGCTGTCGCGGAAGGTGCGAAGCTAATGCTAAGACTTTCAATGAGGTGTTTGCTCTGCCCGTCAATCAGTATTTGAAATGGCAGGGTGTTCAAAATTCTATCTGGAGTAATTACAAGATGCGTTTTACCGGTTAGTTCTCCTTCTGCCGGCGCGATCAGTAGCTTGTACAGATCGCGCGCCAGCGGCTTGTATACTCCGGATTCCGACGCACACCTTTTTCTAAAGTCATTGACGAGCGCGGCCAGTGCCTCTGTGGTTAAATCCGCCCCCGCTTCTGTTTTTAGTGGATAGACCCTCAAAAGCGCGGGTGAGTTAATCCCTTTTCCTCTTGTGATCGCAAACAAGAAGACCTTGCCATCGCCGACAACGTAAGAGAACAAGCAAAGCTCCGGCTGCTTGGAGAACAAAACCTGGTTTAGTTGGACGAGAGTCGCCGGCTCGAATTGCGCGCGCTGTGTTTGTAGATCACTATGCGTAAGGAATATCCGGCGGCGGAAGTCATCGTATTCAAGACGTGCCTGATGCAGCGTCCGTCTAAGGGACGCTATCTGCCCCGCGTCGCCGTCCGGGCGTGACTCCGCCCTGTCGAGTAAATCCGTGGCCGCCACCACTGCGGCATTCAACTCCAGTTCCCTCTGCCTGTCGACGTCGGAGAGTTCTTTCGTGGGCGTTGCCTTCCCGGCCGACAAGAGTTCGACCAGCGTCCGTGCCTTCGCTCTTTCGCTTGTGGCGAACGCCTCTTCAGTTCGCTGCCCGAGTTCCAGCAAACTTTCGACCAGCCCATAATAGGGAGAGATGTATTTTTGAAAGAAACTGATCTGGAGAGATGACTCAACCGTTCTGGCGCGCAGCAGCTCGATGAGCTTGATAGCGTTGCGGTATGCGTCGGCGGCCTCTCGCCACTCTCTTTTCCTGAGGTGCAGCAAGCCAAGATGAGCATATGGACCCAGGGCCAAGTCGTCACTCTCCAAAGATTGTGCCAATGCTAACGCCCGCTCCGCGCTTTCTTGCGCGGGTGCGTCTTGTCTCATCTTCAGATACAGAGCGGAGAGATTGGTCTGGACAGTTGCCTCCAACTGCTTATTGCCGGTGCTCGTTGCCAGCCGCAGTGTTTCGTTCAATGTTGAAAGGGCCTTCGAATAATCGCCTAAGTCCCCGTAAGTGATTCCCGTGTCTATCAAGACTGATTCAACGCCATCCTGCCCGGGCAACGTGCGTTTGATTTTTAAGCTCTCCTCAAATTTCGCCAGCGCCTCCTGGAACTTTCCCTGGTTGGCATACACGATTCCAATGTTGTGCAGCGTCCTCGCCTCCCCGGGCTTGTCTAATAGCGCCTGCTTTAAAATCAAACTGTCGGTCAGCTTAGCCAGCGCCTCGTCATACTGCCCCACTTGTCTGTAAATAATCCCGGCGTTATTAAGCGCCTCGGCTCTCTGCGCTCTGTACTGTTGCTCCTCGGTAATTGTCAGGCACTCGCTCAAGCTTGCGAGAGCTTCCGCATATCGTCCCGATTGCCGGTAGGCTCTCCGATGTCAACCAGCGTTTTAGCCATGCCGCCCCGATCGGATAATGTCCGCCGCAGTCTCAAGCTCTCTTTCAGAATGACCAACGCTTCGCCCAAACGCCTCTCTCGTCCGTAGATGATCCCTACATTATTCAACACCCTCGCTGTGCCGCGCGTGTCCCCGGCATTGAGATACAGCGGCAGGGCGATTTTGAAGTTGTCCAGCGTTTTCGGGTACATCTTCTGCGCGCTAAAGATTAGTCCGCGGGCCTCGTAAGTTTGCGCGGCGTAACGCCTCTGACCCAGGAGTTCCGCTGCCTCCAGGGCAACATCACTGACTCGTAAAGCTTCGTTGAACTTCTCTTGCCGGGTTTCTTCCCGCACAATTCTGTTGAGGCGATAAACCAAGTCTGTCGAGACTAAATCGCGCGAATTCAAAAATAGCTGCGCCCGCACCTGCGCGTTCTGTGCTTCGTTGAGGAGGTAGTAGATGAGAGCCCCGACGGCATCCTCCTGGTCCCAGAACTTCCACACGCCGCTCTTCTTCTTCAACTGAAGATTCCAGACAATCAATTGCCGATTGGGTTCATCGTCTTCGGCGCGGTACGCCTCCTTCGTAAATTGAACGCGGACGATGGCCTGGTTGTCATCGACCTCCCAGTGGCTAAAAGCGAAATCCGCGAACCGCTCATCTTTGCCGGCGGCTATGATTCTGCCGGCGAACTGTCTGAATTTGTCGTACTGCGGCGAGTCCCTGGCCCAGAACTCCATAACGGCTTCCAGGTCTTTCTTACGCCAGGTGTCGAAGAACTGACGCACCTGTTTCTCGACCTCCGCTGCGGCAGTAGCCTGATACCCGCTAACGGTGATTTGATAAAAAGAAATTCCGACAGAAAAAATGGCGATGAACTCGATTAGTCTTCGTCTCATAATTATCGTCATCCGAATATCTGCCTTGCATCGTCCTATTGCGGTCTACTCGGCAATTGGGTGAGCCTTAATGTTAAAGTGAATTGCACGACGACATTCAGCGGCAAGTTGTCTCTGCTTATCCCTGATCACAGTAGGGGTATCCCCTCACCCGAACGCACGATTTCTAGAAAGCTTTGAGATTCGTGGCTGATTGCCGCCACTGTTACAAAATCTCGTTGGCGGCCACCTGCCAGAAACAGGAGTACTTACGTCTTGAAATAACTCTTTAGTATTCCTCCTAAAGAGTCACTAATCCCGTATGTCGTTTTGCGTTTGATCGAGACGACCGTTTTTCCATCCTCTTCCTTGATGTTAATAACTTCATCTTCGGCTGACTTACCCTTGGTCATTAATATATGTAAGGCAACGAGACCAATGGCAGCCAATGCTACTATTTCTGTACCTCCGAGGATCAATTGCTTTCTGCCAGCGCCATCGATGGCTGATCTGACAGCTTCTTCGTAACCATCAAGCGTTGCGGCTGTCAGTAACAAAATACGCGAGAGTTGCTCAATCTCTTCGATGTTGGCATAAGGATGATTAGTAATGTCCCTCAAAAGTTCCTCTTCCCGCTCTCCAGCTTGGCGGCCTTCTGAAATAAGTAAGCCAAGGTGTTGTGCTGCCTCGAGTGCTTCCTCTCTAGACAAACTTTCAATCTGATTTACCAGCTGATTCATAGTCTAACCTCCCGCAAATAATGAGCCGTTCAAAGTAAACGCTCCCCAAAAAAACGGATGTTGAAAACGTTCCCTAAGAGTCAAGCAGGTTTCTCGGTAGATCTCTTCATACCCTTTTTCAGGATCTCGCGTTTGCAGGCGACAGAATGTCTTCAGCCACTCTAAGCCCGCCTCCTGATCAATATCCCATATCGGACTAATTAGTGTTCGCGTGCCTTTCGCGAATAACGTCTGCTCCAGACCGTGACGAGTTCCGCCAGGCGCAACCTCAGTAACTCCGCTGGAGCACGCGATTGTGACGACCAAAGAGGAGCACGCTTCAACGTCCTCAAAGTCGTCCCACGTGATAATAAATCTCTTGAGATCGGGAATCTCCTCGATCGGAAATAGACTGGGCGGTAGTTGGTTCTCGTCAGCGACACATATACCAAACCCTTGGCTAGGGCCAGCGTATGCACCGTGGCAAATAAGAAATACTTTATCGGATCGCTCAATCAAATTGAGTACATCTGTTCGTTTACCGTTGCGCTCCAAAAGTTCGGAAATCTGGTGGGGAGGAGCGAGAATCTTATGGAGTTCAACAGTAGCCGCCAGTGCTCTCTCGCGAAACTTCTCAGAATCGCGTCGCTTTGTAACTGTTACGATTCCGATGGGCGTCCTATTAGAGACCGGTCCCTTTTGGGGGGCTAACAGGGTGGCAAAATTAGGAGCAAATGTGACGGTGGTCTTTTCAATTAATCTGAGACCGTCTGGCATTAACAATAAGTGAAGTGGCAATCCAGTCAAATCTCGACCGGGTAGAAAACAAACGTGACTGTCTGGCTGTAAATGGGTATCGATGAACCGCCCTATTTGTGAACCTAATTCATTCCAAGGCCGGCTTTGATTATCCAACAGGGTGAGGTCTGCAGGATTTGCTCGTTTAAGAGCTAAGAATGTTTGGTTCCTGATAACTCTAACATCATGCTTATTCCAATAGGGCTCACTGATCTCAATGGCGTGTCTCGGTGTCGAAGACAAACGGCAGAATCGAATCGAATCCCCGACACTGATCGGAAAGAACACTTCAACAGGTCGGTGTATGTTGTCCGAGTATTTTTGAACGAGATCGATAATGTTCTCTACTGATAATTGGGATTCGAGTCGTGAGGCTATTTCGCGCCCGTTCGTGAATTCATAGAATCTTATGGACTCTTCTGGCTGCAACACTTGTTGATCAATGAGTTGAATGCCAACAGCAGTGAGGATTTGCTGGAATTGTTCCTTGTCTAGCATCCATGAGGGGGCGAAAGACACATCCTCACCGCCAGGAACTTGACTCTCAAGTGCTTTCCACGCTGATTGGAATCTCTCCCAGCACGAGTTCAATTCATCCCGCTGGTACGCTAACCATCCTCGAATAAAGTCATACTCCCATGGCATGTTTCCATTGAGACTATCCAACCAATCGAACTCGGTCTGAACTGATTCAGGCAGATCATCGAGCTTTTCCTCCTCCAGGTACGTTTGCGCTATTGACGTGATCATTGTCATCACCAGGGAAGGATTTGACCGATGTTGTTTGCTTTCCAGTGCTTTGACCAAACTCAGTAAACAGTTCACAATGAACTCCCGATGCTCTGGCTGTTTAGAATGGAATCTCATCGCAGCAGCAGCAATCCGGAGCACCCTGATTGATGACGTCGACGAGGAAAGCCGATGGGCAACGACAAGATCATCGAGCCCAGCATCATCCTTTCCAATTGCCCTTTTAATTAACCCCCGAGTAAGAAGGTATTCTGACCTTTCAGAAACATCGGCCAACTCCTCTGTCAACTCAATTGCTCGATCCAAATATGACAGGGCTTCTTTGAAATTGTTTGTTTGAAACTCGAGCTGTACCAGGCTGTAAATCAGTGCGCGATCTGTCGGGCGTTGGGCAAGTTCCAGATCCAGAATCTGTTTGGCCTTTCGATACTGACCCATCTGTCTGAAAACGATTGCTCGATTACGGCGCAATACTGCCAAGTCGTCGGGATTGCGTTCGTCGTCCGGCACCAAAGCCTCGGTTTTTTCCGCCAGATCATAAGCTGTCAAAGCCATTTCGTACTGGTGCATATACCTAAAGACATTTCCCGTTTCATTGAAAAAGGAGGTAATAAGTGAAGGACGTTTTGCTCCCACCCTGGCGAGCATTCCGTCATCTAACAAACTCATGACCTGCGCCCCTATTGTTCCTGCGAAGTTATACTCTTCGGCCACGTTCATAATCTTGATAACTCGTATTCCAATCGAAGTGGCGGCGAAATGGTCTTTCAACTCAAGTGCGCGGCGTACCATATCACCAGCGACGAACAATGCCGCATCCCGTTGCCCATTTCTTATGAGATTATCGATAGTTCCTCCAACCATCTCTCCTATGGCTACGCTGCTATCAATGCTGTCGTTGAATGAATAGTGTTCCAAAATAGTCTCAACGAATGCCCTGCCAAATCTCTCTGGAGGAAGGTTTTTGCCAGATTCAACTTTGATCCGAATCGGGATGGTTTTGAACATCTCTTCCAGTTCTTCTTGGAACCCGAAGTCCTTCAACATATCTGACGCCATGGTCAGGAGGGTTAGAAGCTCTTGTTGGTTTTCAGGAGATGCTCCACCGGCAGCAATATCCCAAAGGTCTTGAAACCGAGTAAGGTTGCGAATGGTCTCATTCGAAAGTGTAAATTGGGGGTCTAGCATGACATCCTCGTCTTTGCTCAACAGCCAAACGAGTCCTAGATATTCGGCCCAGTGCTTGCCGCGAGGATTGGTTTTATTCACATGGGAGTGAAGCGTGGCGTTGACATATTCACGCAAGAAGCCTTTTCTGAAACTTGTTGGATCTTCATAGGGATCTTTACGATCGATGCAATCACTACCGATCTCTGTTAAAACGTCCGGTGTTACGCATACTGTAGGAATTCGGCCCCGAATGGTTCGATCAAGTTCAGGGATCTCACGAGATCTAACGGCTAAAGCTAAGAGCTGTCGTATCAAGTACACGACTACTCGTGTGTAAGCATCCCTCAAAAACTTTTCCTGTGTTTCTTTATCTGCTGTACCTCCTAACTTGATCATGTTTTCGAGTAGATTTCCATCTATCTGACTCTTAATAATCCTGAGCACCAAAGGTGACAGCCGCGAAATCTGCTCTTCTGGAGGTCTATCGAAGATAGTTGCCGAAAAGATCTCATTTAACACTGGTCCAACATAAGCGTTAATCCAAGGAGCCATAGCGTAATAAAATTCCAAATAATTCTTACAATACGTAACCTCCCACTCTGCTCCGAGTTTTTCAATTTCTCTTTCCGTAGCGCTTCGAGCCGCATCCGGAACTACAACAATTGCGGAGTTAAGATCGGAGTTGGCACATATAAGTGGAATCAGGAGATTTATTTTCCCGTTACAGGATGGACAGTGGATAGCATTAAATGTGCCCTCTAGGAGGGCAATAATTGAATCTACTTCTTCAGGAAAGGAAATGAATTGAGCAGATGGCGGAACGGATATGGGATGATCGCATGTCGGACAGTTTATGTAGGATTTTTGTTCCACGGTCGATTGAGGGATCGATGAGATAACCTTTCGTTAAGGTCGATGGACCACGCTTTCTTTGAAACCGTTCAAATGCACGGTATTGAATGCATCAGCGCGGACTGACGAATAGCTGGATTGGTGAGTATGCGAGAGTTCGCAGAGGCTCGTGGGAGCCAGCCTTCCATCAAGATAGCTGGAGGTTATGGCTGTCAGAAAGAAAAGTCAACGTGATGAGTCAGCTTTGGAGTAGATTTTTACATGAGGCAACAGGCGTGATGCGCTTACGCTTATTTCTTTGTTTATTTTAAGACTTCCGGCGGTAAGTTAGCTTTTGGCGCGAGTGCACCACTGAACCTCAACTGCAGCACTGTGGACTACACCTCTGTGAGATGACGTGTATCGTTAATGTTGAGCACTCGAACGAAATCATCGTGTCGAGCTCGAAACGTCTAATACCACAATTCGCACTAGATATCCATAAAAGCTTCAGTTCGGACGCATCGAGAGCGGCCATCAGGTACAGTGCGAGAATGCAAATTGCTCTGGTGTGACTGAAACAGCCATCTTCCCGCCACGATTCGATGATCTCATCCAGCTTCTGCCTCGCAGCGTCGAATAACCGCCGCTAACTTTCCGGCAGTCAACACGTGCTCAAAGTCTCGCCGGAGCAGAACTGCATACTGCTCAGGATATTGCTGGCTGCATCTTCAAAGTCAAGCTTTCCATTACGCCGACACTGCGTTCGCGAAAAGCACGGGTACCGTTGATTGCCAATCCCGGAGGTTTGAGAGTGGCCGCGCGGTCTTCATTGCGCTTGCGAGATCACTCGAATAGATCGCTGTTAGCGACTCGGATTGACTGTAGTCAATGAAGTCTCAAAAAGGAGCGGTGAGGAAAATTTCAAGTTATGCCGGAAAACTGTAGGAAAATTTCACGATATGCCGGACAAGAATTTCATTTAATGCCGGAATCGTCCACGTAAGTTATTGATTCCACTAATAGGCAAATTTCACTTTATGCCGGAACCCACAATTTGTGAGATCCGGTGTGGGTTCGGTCATAAAGTGAAATTTGTGGGTCATAAAGTGAAATTTGTCGGTCATAAAATGAAATTTGCGTGCACGATCTCATACGAACCGAGCGGCCGCAAAACATAAACCCATGATTTCGGTCGGCTTTGCGCGCGTTAGCAAGAAACGTCCGTGTCGGATTTGTGGCAAACCCACTTATTGTGGC
>Ga0105237_10002907_pt1 | contig 20770 bp, 20 predicted proteins | sample KBSC24metaG_FD_81520 | JGI IMG/M metagenome (GOLD analysis project Ga0105237, IMG submission 81520) | Corn rhizosphere microbial communities from Kellogg Biological Station, Michigan, USA - KBS C2-4 metaG | ecosystem: Host-associated > Plants > Roots > Rhizosphere > Soil | place: Michigan, USA... | reverse complement strand
TGTCCGGCCGGATCGACTGGATGATCGCATCGGAATCCAGATGCTTCGGCAGCGGCAGCTGCACCAGAATGCCGTGAATGGACGGATCCTCGTTCAGGGACTGTACCAAACCAGCGAGTTCTTCCTGCGTCGTTTCCGCCGGCAGCGTGTGCTGGATGGACTTGAAGCCACATTCCTTGGCCATCTTGCTCTTGGAGTTCACATAAGCGTGGCTGGCCGAATCGTCGCCGACGATGACGACGGCAAGTCCGGTCTTAACACCGGTCTCCGTCTCAAGCCCGCCGGCGGCAACCTTCACCGCCTCGATCACCGAAGCCGCCGCAATCTTTCCGTCGATCACTGTCGTCACGCTCGTCTCCCGATATGAATTCGGCAGCAATCTACAAGCCGTCAGCCTGATCGAATTGCCTGCAAACGCCCTATGGTGTCTGAAAGTGGTAATTGCAAGGAGAAAACGGCGGGCCGATCAACCGCGGCCGACATGCCTGTGCGCGGCATAGGTTTGAACCTTGGCACGCAGGAACGCCAGTTCCTGACGGACACGCGTCCATTCATCGGCGCCGGCCGGTTGGCTTCCCATTTCCGGCATAGGGGCCGCAACAGGTTCGTCGGGAGCATCATGCGTTGACGGAAACTCCAGCTCGATATCCTGCTGAAGAGCGGTGGTGGTATCGACGACCGTATCGTCCTCCGTCGGCGCGGCACCAGTCAACCATTTACGCAGGAAAACCAGGCAAAGAGCCAGGCAGAGCCCTCCCAGGAAGCCGATCTCCTGATTGCCGACAAGACCGTCGTCCAGCGGCGCTGCGGCTGCGACGGCCTGCGACACCACGGTCAACGGCGCCCCGGCTTCTGGCGGAGCAATAACGGGATTTTGCTGATCGGCCTCGTAGCGGCTTTGCGCGGCGGCAACGGCATCCTGCAATTGCGCGAGACGGACGACGTCAATATCGACGCTCTTCTGGCTGAGAGCGGTCATACGCGCAGAAAGGGCCTGCTGGTCTTCAAGGGCGGTCTTCAAGGCTGCATCGCTGCTGACGACGAGCCGTTGCAGCTGGCTGCGGATGCCGGCCGTGAGATCATCGACGGTTGCCTGCTGCGCGAGCAGGCGGGGATGGCGGGGACCAAGCTGCGTCGAGAGCTGCGTAAGCTGCGCCTTCGCGGCGTTGTAACGGCTGCGCAGATCATCGAGGGCGGCCGATGCCAGATCGCCCGGCAATGCACCGCCGAGGACGGAAGCAGGTGTCGCGGATTTGACCGCCGAAACGCGCGCCTTGGCGCTACGCACTGCCAGACCGGCCGCTTTGATGTCGCCATCCAACTGCTGCCGCTGCTCCTGCAACGCCAGTGCCGCCGCGATCCTGTCTTCGCCATACTGCGCCTTGAAGCCGGCGAGTGCGGCCGAGGCACGCTCGAGCTCCTTGCGACTGTTATCGGCTGCCATATCGCCAACGGCTGGTGTTCCCGCCGCCTGCGCGACGGCGGCATCATGCGTCGTGGCCACAGCCAGCCGATTGGCGATCTCGGCGGACCTGACCGGATCGCCCGTGGTGACAGCCAAGCGCAGGAGGCCGGCCGCGCCATCGACGCTCACGGCGACGCCCTTGCGAAGAGCGGCTTGCGCGCGCGACGGCGCATCGGAGGCATTGCCGTTGCCGGACAGGAGTTCGACGGCAACGCCAAGAGCGCCCGCCCGGCTGCCGGTAAATTCCGGATCGCGATCCAGCTTCAGCCTGGCGACGACGTCGGAAAGGGCTGAAGGGGCGACCGCGCGCTTTGCCGCTACATCCAGCAATGCCTGGCGCGCGCGGCCCTCCTTCCCTTCAACATGCAGGACGGTCTGCGACATATAGAGCGGCGGTGGCGCGAGCATCGTCGGAATGGCCGCTCCCGCCAGCGAAGCTGCGATGACAAAACCGATGGAGCCAACACCAAAAGTCCGAGGACGCGGGGGGATTTGCTCGCGCGAGACTGGTGTGGCGATCTGAGCCGGCAGCCCGGTTCCGCCATCGAGCAGGTCGGGCACGAATTCCAGCAGATCGACGTCGGCCTCCGATGACGGATGACTGACCGGCTCGTCGATGTAGCGATGGCTCAGAATGCTGCTGATATGCTCGGTCAGGGACTGGGCCTGCTGCGCACCTTCCTCCACGAATGCCTTTCGACCCGAGACAGGATAGGGATCGCCGCGGAGCATTCTGCGCAGAATCGCGCGCAGCTCCGCATCGCGTGGATCGTCAGAGTTGGCCGCACGCAGATGGGAGGCAGCAGAGGGTATATTGTCTTCCCGATCGGAGGCGACACGCCGGTGCGGCCGGCGCGAAACCTCGAAGGCTTCCGCATCGTCAGGGTAAAATCTGAGCCTTGCTTTGTTTTCCGACATGGCAGGTCATCTCGCGCGCATGGTCGGGGACCGATGCGAATGGTTAACCCACTCTAAATTTTCATGCCAAAGAAAAGGTTAACGCCACGTCAGCGCGTGATCAACTCGCGAGTTTATCTCGCGATACGAGCAGCGGCTGCGGCGCTTCCTGTGGTTCTGCGCGAAGGATACGCTCCTTGCGGCCGAACTGGTGCCGAATCACCTGGTAGAAGAACAGCGGCACGCCGAGGACATAGCGCCGCCACAGCCTGTTCGGTTCCAACAGCAGGCGGAACATCCATTCGCTGCGCAATGCGCGTACCAGCCCCGGAGCGCGCGGCACCGTTCCGGAAAAGAAATCGAACAGCGCGCCAACGGTCAGCACCAACCGCGCATGCTGCGGACCGACATTTTCGGCAACCCATTTTTCCTGCAGCGGCGTTCCCATGCCGACGATCAGCACATCGATCTTCTGTCGGCTGATTTCCCTGGTTACCGCGTCGCTTCTCGCCGGATCGAAGAAGCCGTCCGAGATGACGATGAATTCATGCCAAGGCGCGTGTCGCCGCATTCTCTCCGCGGCCTTCTCGACGATCGCGCGACGGCCACCCACGAGACCGATGCGCTTCGGCCGCTCCATGAAGGTCAGCAGCGCCGGTACGAAATCGGTGCCGTTCAAATTGGCGGGAAAGGGCTCTCCGTGGGCAACCCGGGAGGCGATATCGAGACCCACGCCATCAGGCAAAACGAGATTGCGCTCCAGAACCTCGCGATAGCTCTCGTCGCGCAGCATCACCAGCATGTTGTGGGCATTGACGAAGGAAATCGCGGTATGTCCGACCGGCAGGGATGCGAGCTCATCGATGAAGGTCAGCGCGTCTTCCCAATCAAGATCGCAGACCGGCAGATCGAAGATCATGCGGCGTGACGCGAGTACGGCAAAATCAGCGACCGGATTCAATCCAACAACCTCCTGCCGGCAGCGCTCAACCATATCCGGCGCCGGCGATACAAGGCACGCCTCCCCGGCCGTTCGTCGGCGCGGCAACTAGAGAGGCATGCACAGGAGGTGCTTATAGCAAGGCAATTCCAACCTTCCGTTAGAATAAATCCTTTAAATTGCTTGAAATTGTCAGGGGTTTGTTAACTTTGTCGTCGGGCGGCAAATCGTTGTTTGCCGCCGCTCGGATGGGGCGGCGCTATCGCCTTGGCAAGCCGATATCTAGTGAGCAGTCGCGCTGTCGGTCGTGGCATCCTTCACGATCTTCACCGGCTTGACCGTTTTCCTGCCGATGCTTTCGCCGCCATGAGTTTCCTCCTTGGAGAGGTAGTCGAGCTGTTCGATCAGCACGTCGGCAACATAGTCGCCGCCGAGCCGTTCGTTCATCCGCTTCTTCAGATCGCTGCGAAAGGCAGCGACATCGAAGCTCTCGACGTGGGCGATATCGATCGCCTTGTTGCCGATCAGCAGCGAAAAGAGCTCGTCGGTCGTCAGTTCCGGCAAGGGTATCTGCAGTGCGTTTACCTTGCCCTTCTCCATCATGAAGGAGATACGGGTCAGGAAATAGCCGGTCACCTGGCCGTTGGCGATGACGGGAACATTGATCGATTCGCCCTTGACCAGTTCCTGCTGTGCCTTCTTGGCATCGTCAGGACTGGTCGCGGGCGCCGTCGCCGTCTGCACCGAAAAATAGACCGAGGCCAATGTTACGGCGCAGACCCACAGGCCGGTGAGAACGAGCTTGATCATCCAGCCTCACGGACGCGGAATTGCTCTTGCGAATAGGTGCCGTCCGCATCGGCGTTCTGCACCGCGTTCCGCAGAATGTCGGCGACCGCGCGCACGGCCTCGAGATGAGCCTCGACGCGACGCGCGTTCACAACCAGTTTCTTCTTCAGGCCATGAAGCTGCTCGATATGAGCGACGGCGAGTTCCGCCGGATCGGTATCCCGAAACAGCATCGACAATTCGTAGAGGCAGCGGCTCTTGTGAGCGTTCGACACCTTCAGATCGAACTCCGGGTCGGTGCCGATCCGATTGTTCTCGTTATCGATAATCATCTCCAGGCGGCCAAGGACCGATTTGATCCGATAGTCTTGCGACATCACTTCCATGGTATTACCTCGCTTATGCTTTCTGGGACGTCAGCGTGTTCTGATTGGTGATGCTGGTATCGCTATCGCTATTGTCGTCAGCGGCGGCCAGCGTCTTGCGCTGAAAATCCGTGACGGCGCTCAAGGCCATCTTCTTGTCGTTCTCATTGGTCGCGGAATTGATGGCGCCGGTATTGCGCATCTTGGTGACCTGTTCCTGATACATCTTTTCGGCGATGCCGACGCCGCCATTCTTGGCGATCGTGTTGCCCAGCTGCTCGGCCATCATGCCTTTCCAGATCTCGCCAGCCGAACCCTTGCCGTAGAGCGTCTCGCTGCTCGGCAGCATGTTCTTCACGAAATTCTGCAGCATCATGGCCTCGAACTTGCGATAGACCTGTGGTACCTTCGTCGGGCCAGTGTGGGTATTGGCGTTGCTGAGGCCGGCCTGGGTTGCAGCGCTATTAAGGGCATCGAATGTCGCGCCGAAGCCATTGCCGTTTTCGGCGAGGCTGGTGGCGGCGAAAGCGGCCTTGTTGGCGGCGAGCTTGGCCTGGGCGGCCTCGACATCGGTCGGATTGGCGGCCTTGACGACATCCAGAACCAAATCACTCGGAGGCGAAATAGCCACGTCACGTCTCCTTCTGCTATCGCATGCCCCGGAAACACACGATGCATCGATCGCGTGGAGGGCATGTCGAATCAAACGGTCAGAGCAGGCGGGCAACCCAACGATGCACATCCTGCTCCATGATCGCGGTGATTATGGTTTTTGAACCTTGCTGGAGGCTGGCGTTGCAGCGGCGAAGTGCTGATCGACGATGTCGTAGACCGCATTATCGTCAGCTTCACGCGTTTCGAGCTCCCGAGCGTCCTTCATATGCTCTTCCAGCCGGTCAGCCTTGGTGCGTTCCTGCTGGACCTTCATCTGAATCAGCTCCTGAATGCCTTCAAGCTGCTGATCCCTGATCGTCAGGCGGCCATAGCGGTCGGCATACTGTATGGAGAACGCCATATGAATGGGGTCGGCGGAGCTGATCGCATCCATCACCCTTTCCATCGATGCGGTGACATCGTCGCGCTGACGCGTCGTATCGGCAAGCTCGTTTTCGGCTATCCGTTCCAGATGCCGCTGCACCGCGACGAGGCGCTTCAGTTTTTCAGAACGACTTCTTTCCGCCATGGCCTACCTGCCCACCGTCTGTGCGTTCCCGAGCCCGTCCAAGGTGCGATGCGCAGCCTTTCCGCTCATCCGCTAATGCCCGTTGAAGACGGTGAGGAACGCATTGGAGAACTGGCTGATCATCGTCGCCATACTGAGATAGAGCATGAACAAACCGCCCATCAGAAGATAGGGCGTGGAAATGAAATAGATCGGTATCTGCGGCGCCAGCTTGTTGATGAAGCCGATCGAGATCTGGAACATCAGGCCGTAAAGCAGAAAAGGGCTCGCCAGCCGCAGCATGATGAAGAAAGTTGCTTCCAGCGCGTCCGTAATGGAGATCAGCGCGGTCCGAGGCTCGATATGCCCGCCGAAGGGAATGAGGGAATAGGAATCGACCAACGCCTGCAGAACGTAGTGATGAAAATCCAGGATGAAGAGAATCATCAGCCCGCAAAAGCTGATGAGGCTGGTCATCGAGGTCTCGCTTGAATCCTCGATCATATCAGCGCCGGCCGGAGCGTTGAAGCCGATCATCATTGATATGACCGTACCGGCGAACTGCAGGCCCAGCGTATAGATCCGGGCCATCATGCCGTACATCAGACCGATGATCGCTTCGGTGAAGATCAACGCTATATAGCTCGCGCCGCTCTTCGACACTTCGGGATAGATCGTATTCCAGAGCAGCGGCAGGATCGCCATCGACAAGGCCACCGAGATAAGCAGCCGAATCTGCGTCGGCACCCGGCCCGACGAAAACCCCGGAAGCACCATCATGCAGCCGCCGATGCGGCAGAAGGCGACGAACAGCGCCAGAATGGTACCCTGGGGGTCAGATATCATGAAATGGAACCTAGAATCTTGATCTCGATCCCCTTGGCCAATTCCACATGCGACAGAACCGGAAGTGTCGCGAACAAGCGTTCGATGATCATGCGCACATAGGAGCGCGTTTCCGGCGACGTGACAAGAACGAAGGGCATGCCTCGGTCCATATATTCACGGATAACTTTGCCTGCCTGCTCGCTGAACTCCTCGAGGCTGCGCGGATCGATGTCAAACTCGACGACCTCGCCCTTCTGATCGCGCTTAAGCGCCTGGTGGAAGACCAGGTCCCATTTGCTGCCGAGGCGCAGCACTCGCAATACGCCGTTGTCGGCCAGATCGCCGCAGAGCTGCTGCGCCATGCGCACGCGGACATGCTCGACGATCTGCTCCGTCTTGCGCACGTGCGGCGCAAGTTCGGCCACGGCTTCGAGGATGAGATGCAGGTTGCGGATCGAGACGCGCTCGGCAAGCAGCAGCTTCAGCACCGCCTGCAAGCCCGAATAGGACATATGCGACGAGCAGATCTCGTCGGCGAGCTTCTTGTACTCGGGATCGAGACGTTCGATCAATATCTTCACGTCCTTGTAGGACAGAAGTGCGGGCAAGTTGTTGCGAATGACCTCGCTCATATGGGTCAGCACGACGGAAACATTGTCGATCGGCTGGAAGCCTTCGCGCTTCAGATCCTCCGTGAAGGCTTCGAGAACGGACACGGCCGGCATGCCGAAGGCGGGTTCGCGGATGTCATCGCCCGGAACGGTGGGTTTGCGGCCCGCGCCGGTGACGACAAGCACTTCGCCGACGCGCAGCACGTTGGAGGCGATCGTCGTGCCGTGGATGCGGATCTGATACGACTTGTCGGCGATGGCCATGTCGTCGATCACCTTGATCTCCGGCACGACGAAGCCGTATTGCGTCGCGAACTTCTTGCGCATCTTGCCGACGCGGAAGGCCAGTTCCTGATGGGCGCCGAGCAGGCGGGTGGAGACGATCTTGCCAAGCGCCAGCTCGATCTCGGCGGTCTTCAGAACCGACTTGACCGAATCCTTCTCCATCTCCTTCGTCTGCATCACCTTCTGCTCCTCGGCGTCGCGGCGAAGCTTGTTCTCGGCTTCGACCTGGCGCGGAATGAACCAGGCGCCGGCCGCCATCAGGCCGCCAAGGAACACGAAGGGCACGAATGGCATGCCGGGCATGATGGCCAGAATGCCCATCAGGACCGCCGAGACGGCGAGCGCGCGCGGATAGCCGCTCAACTGATTGATGACGGCCTGATCGGTGGAACCGGAGGTGCCGCCGCGCGAAACGAGGAGGCCGGCGGCCAGAGACACGATCAGCGCCGGCATCTGCGACACCAGACCATCGCCGACCGAAAGCTTGACGAAGACGTCCGCAGCCTGGCCGATCGGCATGCTGTGACGGAAATAGCCGATGATGATGCCGCCGAAGATATTGATGCAAGTGATCAAAAGGCCGGCAACCGCGTCACCGCGCACGAACTTCGAGGCACCGTCCATGGCGCCGAAAAAGGAGCTTTCCTCTTCCAGTTCCCGACGGCGTCGCTGCGCCTCCTTCTCATCGATCAGGCCCGCCGAAAGATCGGCGTCGATCGCCATCTGCTTGCCGGGGATGGCATCCAGGGTGAAGCGGGCGCCGACTTCGGCGATACGCGTCGCGCCCTTTGTGATGACGATGAAGTTGATGGTGATCAGGATCATGAAGACGATCAGACCAATGACGAAATCGCCCGACATCACCAGGCTGGCGAAGCCCGCAATGACGCCGCCCGCGGCGTCATGCCCCTCATAGCCATGCGAGAGGATGACACGCGTCGTCGCGATGTTCAGCGCCAGACGCGTCATCGTGGCGATCAGAAGGATCGTCGGGAAGGACGAAAACTCCAGCGGCTTCTTGATCCACAATGCCACCATGAGGATCAGCACCGAAAGCGCGATCGAAAAAGCGAGCCCGAGATCGATCAGGAACGGCGGGATCGGCAGGAACAGCACGCAAAGAATGACCATGATACCGAGGGCGAACCCGATATCACGAACGCTTGGATTGGCTTTGGGGAGTGCTAATGCGGGTGGTTGTGCCATCGACCGGTTCCGTCTCTTCATGAGAGGGGGCAAACGGCTGATCCGCCTGCCCTATTCGAACCGATCTTTAAGAGGCGAAGCTTGTGCGAGAATGGCTTACAGCCAGCGAAACATATGAGCCGAAAGCCATTTCGGCCTCCGGCCCCGATCTAGAAGCCCGATTGGATTCGGGAAAAGACAAGATTGGTGAAGATCGAGATCTGCGAGCCGACGAAAGGGGCCGTGATGCCGATGGTCACCATGACGGCGACGATCTTCGGCACGAAGGTCAATGTCGCCTCCTGCACCTGGGTCAGCGCCTGAATCAAGGCGATCACCAGACCGACAATCATGGCCGCGAGAACCGCCGGGCCGGAAGCCACGAGCACCGTCCGGATCGCCGCCTGGAAGATATCCAATGCATCGGCTTCATTCATGACATCTTCACCTCAGGTTCAGCCAGCTCCTCATAAGCTGCTGCTCTAGTTCGTACTCGACGAATCGCCGGTGCCAGTATCGCTCGATGATGTCGTCGTATCAATGGCCGTGCCAGCCGGGGCAATCGTCACACCGGCCTGGATCAGGACCTTGTCGCCCGCCGTGGTCTGGGCGATGACACCGTCCGAATAGACGGTTACTTCCTTGATCGTGCCCGTGACCTTGCCGTCGGCGCTCTGGATTTGCTTGCCGATATAGTCGGACGCCTGCGAGATCCATTGGTTCTGCAACACCGTTTCGAGGTGTGAGTTCGTCTGGATCTGCTGCTCGACCTGAGAGAAGCTGGCAAGCTGTGAGATCTGCTGGGTGGCATCCATCGGAGAGGTCGGATCCTGGTTCTTCATCTGTGCGATGAGGAGCTGCAGGAAGTCGTTATAATTCAGGGTGGCGCTCGCCGAGGCTGCGGCAGCGGTTTTGGAGGAACCGCTCGTGCTGCTGTTGACGGCATCTACCGCTGCCATGGAGCAATCTCCCGGCGAATGTGTTCGATCGTGGCCGCGGGCATCTCCTGATTATTCAGAATATTGTCCTCGACCGGATAGAGCCCGCGGATCGCCTTCAATGCATCGAAGGCGCGGCCGGTGGCCACGAGGCCGTCGATACGCTTCAACTCGGCCAGCACTTCCTCATTATGGAAGCAGGACAGCAGCATGACGATCGACTTGCGGAACATCGTCGTCGACTGTTCCTTGCCTTCGGGATTGATGAGGATCATCTGCGCGATGAAATAGAGCTGGCGCAGCGGGGTGTTGGCGTCCTCTGGCTGAAGCACGTGGTTTTCAAGGAGGAAGGTCACATCATTCAGGAATTCCAGGGCGACCTTGCGATCGACACGCAGAACAGCCCCATTGATAAAGATCTTTTCCCCGGCTTTAAGCGATATGCGAAGCGTACTTTTCATTTAAGTCCATCCCTGATGATGGTGGTGACATCGATGATGCCTTGATAGTTTTCCGACTGGCGCCGCCGGATCCGATCGCATTCCTTCAATATCCAGATGGCGATCGAAATTAAGTTGGCGCGCAGTTCGACATTGAGCTGGTTCTCCGGACTTTTCAGGTCCTCGACGAAGCTGACCCATACGCGCCGCGTATAGAACAGGGCTTCAATCGCTTCACGGCCGTATTTCCCCGCATCACGGGCCGCAGAGAGAAGGGCAATCGACCGGTCCAGAACTTGTCGTTCTCGCTCTTTGGCGTCGGCCACTGCATCCTGCATGACTTCCGCATATGAGAACTGATACATTCATGCATCCTTCCTGGTCATTACTTCCCTTTGATCATCAAAGGTAATTTACAAGGCTTAACTGTTGGATCTTCGAGACGATGGTGTAAGCGGTCTGGAGCTGCGTCTCGAGGCTATTGACCTTGGTGGAAGCCTCGTAGGGATCCACTCCCGTCAGGTCGCCAATATTGGTATTGAGAATGGTCTTCTGGGCATTCAGAGCGGTGTTTGCATCCGTCAGGCGCGACTGAGAGAGGCCGAGCTGGCTCGCCTGGGTGTTAAGTCCGTCGATCGCCTGGCGCGCATAGCTGGTCGCCTGGTCGGTGACTGCATTCAATGCATCCTGACCAAGACTGGGCGTCGTACTCATCAGCGAATTGGCAACGGTCGTTGCGAGTGCCAGATAGCGCATACCCGACGAATTCGCATTTGTCGACGAATCGATGACTTCAGAGTTACTAATCCGGTTGGTCATGTTCTGATCCGACGCACTCGACCAGCTGGACCAACTACTGTCGGACGTGACCATCGGCTCGACAATGGTCGTGATGAAGTCCTTCATCTGGGCGCCGCTGAGCTGGTCAACGGTTGTGCCATTGTCCGTGGCATACTGCGTCAACGCTGTCTGGATCGCGGTGGTCGCCGCCGCGGAGTTGTCTGTCACGGGCTGCACGTCGGTGTTGGTGCCGGCAAAAAGATATTCGCCGTTGACCATGGTATTGGCGTCCGCAATAAAGCTGGACATGGTCGCCGTGGCCGTCTGCTGCGTCAGCGACACGCTACTACCGTCGGTATTGCCGCGCAGCGCCACCAGCTGATCCATGAACTTCTGTGCCTGAGAGCTCATATCGCTCAAGGCAGTCTGCGACGACGTCATTCGCTGGTTTGCGATCGAGTTGCTGCTGAGGATCGAATCGATGCGCGTCACTTCCCTCGTCAGATTAACGTTCTGCGTCGTGCCGCTGCCCAACGAAACGCCAATATCCGCATAGGTACCTGTCGTGGCCTCAGTCGATGCATCCGTCATCTCGTTCTGCGCTTGACGGATCGTCTGACGCATGGAGTTCTGAATGGCTGTGCTCGAAATGAAAGAAAGTTTCATGGCTTAGCTCGCAATATCCAGTACCGATTGAAGCATCTCGTTGACTGCATTCAATATCTTGGTTCCAGCCTTGTAGGACTGTTCGATATCCATCATCAGCGTCAGCTCTTCGTCGAGATTGACACCGGTCGCGTTTGAATAGGCGCTTGAGGAGCGCGACAGTGCCGCAGACGTGTTTTCACCCGCCGTCGTCGCCGCGCTGCGCTGCCCCTCGAGCCAGCCGATAGAGCTGGACGAGTAATCCATGAGGCTGGCGCTGGTGTCGGAGCCCGCAGTGGAGTCGAAATCCATCTTCGTGTTCATGGCGGTGATGTAGGCATCCAGCTGGGTGGAATAACCGCTATCGCCGCTGGCGTTGACGACATAGTCCGTCCCGTTGATACCGCCGTCGCGCAGGAGGTTCGGATTGCCGCCCTGCGACGCGATCAATGCCGGGTTGACGGTGATCGAGCCGGCCATACCCGTGACGACGGATGCGCTGGTTGGAACAGTGCCGTCGCTCCAGGTAAACAAACCGGTCTGCGCCGCTGCGGTAGGATCCGTCTGGTTCTTCTCCGAGAAGACCGTTACCAGACCGCGCGCGATTTCATCGAGTTGTTTCTGGTAGGTCGGAGCGACGTCGTCTCGAACCTGCAACGACGCCTGGAGGCTACCCTGCGCCGTGGTGGCGGCGCCCTGACCCGCAGGCAATGCAACACCGTCGATGTAGACATTGTTGCCGGGAGTGCCTGCCGTGTAGGAATTCGTCGGCGTAAAGGTCACCGAGCGCGGAATGGTCTCGAAGAGGGTCGCACCGTTTGTGGTGTAGAGCGCCACGTCGTTGTTGGCGCGCGTCACCGTCGTCACACCGACAATCTGCGAGATCTGCTTCAAGACGGAATCGCGTTGATCGAGCGCATCGGCGACCGCGCTCGATGTAGGCCCGGCGGTTGCCGTCGCGGACTTGACCGCGTCGTTTGCCGTCTGGAACTGATTCAACAGACCGTTCAGCGTATCGACATCGGACGCGATCTGCTTGTCGGCATCGGCCCGGGTGCTCTGCACCACGGTCGTGGCGTCGTTGAGCCCGGTGGCAAGGCTTTGAGCCGCATTGATGGCGGATTGAGCCGCCGTGGTGCTCGACGGCGACCCCGCATAAGTCTGCATCGCTGTCTGAAAGGCAGACAGGTAGGTCGCAGGTGCGGTCTCGTTGTCGTTGCCGCCAATCGTCGCTGACTGAAGGCTGTTATAGGCCTTCAGAAGCAGTTGTTGCGCAGCGTCGGCCGACGCGTTGCCGAGATAGGCCTTCTGCAGCGCCGGCTCATCGGCGCGAGCGATCTTCACCACCTGCGCGCCAGACATGTCGGTCGTCAGCATCGCCTGGCGACGCGAATAATCCGCGTTGCTAGCATTGGAGATATTGTTCGATACGACGCTGCTCTGCGCGCCGGTATTGTTGAATATCGCCTGTGCGTTATTGAGTGCTGTTGTGAGCGACATGACTGACTCGATACCCTATCCGTTTTAACGTTGGAGTTTAACGTTGGAGGTTGACGAGAACGTCGAGAAGATCGGAACCGGCCTGGAAGACCTTGGAGTTCGCGGTGTAGCTCTTCTGCGATACGATCATATTCGTCAGCTCGGTTGCGAGGTCGACATTGGATTCCTCCAGTGCGTTGGACTGGATGTAACCGAACCCGCCGCTCTGAGGCCAACCGCTGACCGTTACGCCGGACACACCATTCGCCGAATAGACGTTTCCGGTTTCCACGGTCAGATTGTCCGGGCTTGACACGGTGGCGAGCGGAATGCGGTAGAGTGCCTTGGTCGAGCTGTCCTTGTAGACGGCGTTGACAGTGCCATCCTTACCGACGGTGACGCTCGTCACCGGGTTGGGAGCCTGACCGTTCATCTTGCCGGTGGCGCTGAAATCGGTGGCTACCTGGGAGAAGCCGGTCATATCCATGGCAATCGTCTGCGAGTTGGATCCGAAGGTGACGTCGAACGTCCCGCCCGATGTCAGCGCGCCATTGCTGTCGAACGTCAGGGTCGTGCTGCCGACGGGGCCTGAAGAATAGGGGAACGGCGTGTCACCCGAAGCGGCGTCAGCCTTGTTGTAGATCGAGACATCCCAGGTGTTGTCCGCAGTCTTGGTGTAATAGACGTCGAAGGTGACGGCGTTGCCCTGACTGTCGTAGCCTGTGATCGACGCCTTGCTCGTGTCGGTGGTGACCGGCGCCTGGTTTTCGGACGGCAGATATCCGGTCGCGCTGCTGGTGGCGATCTTGGCATTGGAATTGAGATTGCCCGACATGGTGCCGGTCGTCGTTGCGACCGCTGTTACGCCACTCTGGGTGACATTGATCGGCACCATGCCACCAAAGCCGTTGACAACAACCGAGGGGGAGCCAGCGGCGGCGGAATAGCCCATCAGCGTAAAGCCGGCGGAATTGACCAGGTTGCCGCTGGCATCGGGCGAGAAGTCGCCGGCGCGGGTCAGAAACGTTTGTCCCGCCGCGCTCTGAACGACGAAAAAGCCGTTACCCTGGATTGCAAGGTCGGAGCTCGAAGTGGTGGCCGACACGTTGCCCTGTTGCGAAATCGCATAGTGAACCGAAGTCTCCACGCCGCCGGAATTGTAGCTGCCGCCGGAAGAAGGCAGCACGAGCGAGGAGAAGCTCGTCGACGCCTCTTTGTAGCCTGTCGTGCTGGAGTTGGCGATGTTGTCCGAAACGGTCCCCAAACGATTCGCCTGTGCGTTCATCCCTGAAACCGCGGTTTTCATGCTACCGAAAATGCTCATCTGGAATCCTCGTTTTCCTTCTTGCGACTGAGAGTAGGTGGCGGGCCTTGCGTGAAGCTGTCTGAGAGGAGGAAAAGTCATTCGTCGCGAGGCGACTTTTCGAAGAGCGTCGCCTTGCATCCGCCCGCGCATCAACGAGACGGCAAATGGTAAGAGACGACGCACCTTAGAAAGAAAACACAGCCTGACGACTGCTCAAGCAAAAGCCCGAGAATCGCTGGATTCTCGGGCTTCTGCTTGAATTCAACTGACTGGAGGCAGGATCGGGAGCTTCAGCTCCAATCGATGCAGTAACCCAGGAAGCGCTTGGAATCGACCGGATCGAAACCAAGCTTCTTGCGCAGCTTCTTGCGCAGCTTCGAGATATGGCTCTCCACCACATTTTCTTCGACTTCCTCATCGAAGATGCCGTAGATCGCATTGAAGATTTGCGTCTTGGTCACCCGGCGGCCGCGATTGGCGATCAAGTATTCCAGGATGCGCCGCTCACGCCGCGGCAATGCAAAAACATCACCGTTGATTTCCGGGTCGCGACCATCGGCAAAGATGCGAATCGCGCCAATATCGGTGTAGTTGGTGATTGCCTTGAGCCTACGGCGGATTGCCGCGGCCCGTGCCAGGATCTCCCGCGGATGCACCGGCTTGCGGACCACATCGTCGACGCCACAATCAAAAAGCGCAAGAGTCGATTCGAGCGAGGGATGATCGCTGACCGCGATGACGGGTGCCATCGTCCGATCACGGATCGCCCTGGGAAGCTCGTATACGTGCTGTCCCTGCCCGATCAGAAATGCTTCGACTGCCGCAATATCGCCCTCTGCCGCCGTCGTGACCCATTCGCCAAATTCGCGAGGATCAAATCCCGTGGATGGGATGCCTTCCCGTCCAAAAAGTGAAGTATATCCGTCTTTAACAAGCTCTCGCTCATCAACCACTACGATCATTCGTCCGCCTCCGAATCAGTGTGGTGTTTCGATGAACTATGGGTACGAATCGGGCGAATCACGAACAACTGTCGGAAATGAGTGACGGGAATTAATAATTGATTAACTTTCGAGGGGCGATTTGCACTAGATATAGTAGGTGCTCGGCAATTTACACCGATAAAAAAGTAGTTAGTTATTACATTATTAATATATGTAATTCAGGCCATCTCGCGACCGTCAACTCCATCGAAAGAGTTAGTGACGGCTAACCGGAAGGGGTATGCAACCTATAGGTTGTCTAGTCCTGGCAGAAGGTCGCCGCGTTAGGCGTCCATTTTCCATAGCCGGTGGCAACCAGATTGGCGATCACGCGACAGACATAGACCTTCTGGGCGGGGTTATTGTTCGGACCGGCATGGTATCTAGCTACCGCCATCGTCCATGTCTCATGCTGGTCATGGAGATTGCGGAGAAACTTTGCGGCATACTCGACGTTACTGCGAGGATCGAACATAGCGGCAACAGAGGGAAAATTCTCGCCGTGGAAATACTGGTTTATCTGCATGCAGCCGATATCGATAAGCTTTGCGCCGTTCTGTCGCGCTGCGGCGAAAGCTTGCAGGGCGGCATTTTCGGACGGCGGGAAGACCGGCCGGCCTTCAATATTGAGGGCGTAAGGATAGAGCGAACCCTTGCGTCCCGTTTCCGTCAACCCGACCGAGTAAAGAATTCCTTCCGGTATTCCGTATTTGGCGGCGGCCGACTGAATTTCACGTTCGCAGAGGCCGGCGGCACCGTTATCGGGTGGCGTCGCGTTTCCGGATGCGAACGCCTCACAGGTAAACTGCGCCAGAGCGAGAACGCTGAGCGTTGCCAGCAGCGCCATCTTCCACGCCGCGCTCACCCGAGCTGCGATTGCCGTCATTGCCATTTGCCTGCTGTCCCGAATAGTTCTGGCCCTTCGGACGTGCATCGCCGCCTTGCCCCTGGTTCAAGAGGGATTGCTGTTGCGACTGCCCCGATCCGGATTGCCGGCTGCCGCTGTCGGACTGCTGATCCGCATTCGAAGCCATGGTCACCGTGATGCTGTCGACCTGATAGCCCTGAGCCCGCAGCGCATCGACCATGCGGCTCTGATCGGCATGGAGCTGTCTGTAGGCCTCGCCCGTCTGCACCTTCAGGTCGACGCTCAACTGGTCGCCGGAGAGCCGCATGGTGGCCGTGACATCGCCGAGATTGTCGGGACGCAGCTGGATCTTGAGGGTGTTGACGACCTTGCCGGTGCTCGTCAAGCTTGCTGCGTTGGAGAGCGCCGAGCCCGGCTGCATCGCAGCCGACCATTCGCGATCGCCGGCAAGCGAACCGGCAACGAGCGCCGAGTTGGGGCTGGCGGTCAGGCCCAGATAGCGGCGACTTTCGAGCACTGTGACCGCCTGCCCATCGCCGTTCGCGGAGGCCGCCACATTGACATCTGCCGCGTCGTGACCATTCTTGGTGATCGACATGTCGAGCGCGCCGCCTCGCCCGTCTGCGCGTGTCAGCCGAAAGGTCTGCGCCGCATCCGCTCCATTGCCGTCGCTTGGCAACGCCGCCGTATTGTCCGACGAGTCTTGCGTCAGCGCCGCATTGCCGAGCACAGCTCCCTGAACCTTCGTATCGCCGCCTGCAGCCTGACTATCTGGGACCGTTACGCCTTGCACCGCGGCAACGGTCTGCGGAGCGTTGAGGAGCGACAAGGCGTCAGAGATCGTGCCAGCCGCATGGGCGGATTGCGTTAGTGAATACTTACCGTCATCCGTCGTCGAGGTGCCTTTGCCGCCCTTTACGACCGGTGCCTTGCCGTCACCTTCGGCTGGCGCCGGCTGGTCAGCGGCTGCGGCCACCTCGACCAGCTGCTGCGCCATATCCGCAAACTGATCCAGGACCTTGGGCTGCGCCGGCACGTCACGCGCCTCGGGAGAAGGCATAGCTGGATCAGTCGTCGCTGCGGTCGGATCGGTCGTTGCCGCGGCCGGGTCGGTATCGGAACCGGCCGAAATGGCTTTTTGAAGCTCTATCAGAGATTTAGAGAGGGTCGCCGTCCCGGCACCCTGCCCGAGCTTGGCGCCCTTGGGAAGGCTGGGAAGATTGGCGAGATCGGCGGCGGAAGTATCGATCATTCCAGCCCCGGCATTGATGCTTTCATCGATAGCCGGAGTGCTGGGAGCCGGAGCGTCAGGCGCCTGATCGCCCGATGCCGCCTTCCCGGTGTCCGCATTCCCGTTCATATCGGCAGCGGCTTTCGCGTCCGTGCCGGCACTCGTCCCGGACGTGTTACGTCCGTTGCCGAGTGAGCCGGTCAGCGCATCCAGAAATCCCTTGCCGTCATCCTGTTTTCCCGGGCGCGCACCCTTGGAGGAAGCAAGAACATCCACCCCTGAAGAGGCGCCGGATATACCGATGTCGTTCATGATCAGTGACTTTCCTGCTTCAACATGCCGTCGATCGCATCAAGCTTCGAACGGCTCGTCGTGACGAATGCGTTGAACGAAGGGTCGGCCTCCTGCCGCCCTCCCTCCGGGGTAAGAGCAGCGCTTGCCGCGGCTCCCTCCTCAACACCCGCCGTGCCGGGCAATTGGCCTCCCGGTTGATTCGTCACAGCAGCATCGTGTTCAGTACTCTGTTGGTTGGGCAGGTTAGGAACAGTGCCTTGCCCGAGGCTTGCGGGGTCGGGTGCGCGTAGAATCTCCTGCGCCACCGCCTTGGCGGCATCGCGCAACGCACGATCCTCCGCGTTCAGTTCACCCGCAGGCATCTGGTCGAGATTGTTGACCGCCGATTGCAAAGCTGGCGTGGATACGCCCGCAACCCCGCCGTAGAAGCCCGCCAATGCGCCGAAGGCATCGCTGCCGTCGTTTGATATCGCCTGGGCGCGACCGGCCGCGAGCGTCGCGAGATCGGACTTGCCGGCAATCGCCGCACGGCGTGCCATACGCAGATAGATTTCCCGTTGCCTGGGAGGATCCATGAAGGAGAGGATATCGACGATATCCTGCTGTTTGACAGCGGAGTCGTGATCGACGACCAGCTGCACGAAAAGATCGGCGAACTGGCTTGCATAGGGCGAATGCAGAAAGCGCCTCGTGTAGCGCCGCGCGTATTCGAGCCCTGATGGCACCAGCCCGGCATCGGTGCACAGGGCAAGCGAACGTCGAAGTGCCGATTCCTCCACGATCGTCCCCGGCGCGGTCAAACGCGCCCAGTCATAAAGCTTCAAGGCCGCCGTCGGGTTCTTTCCGGACATCACATTGCCGGCAACCAGTGCGAGGTAGGGGCCGATCGGCTTGTCACGATATTCCCTGGCAATGTCGGCGAGCGTGTTGACGACCAGAAGACCCTTGCCGTTCAGATACTTCCTGAGAACGTCGGCAACCCGGTTGTCGAAATTGCCATTGACGTCGCGCGACATCAGATATTCGAGCGTTGCCGGATTGCCACCGCTCATCGTGTAGATCAGGGCAGCATCGACGTTACGGTCGTCGTCGAAGACCGCCTTGTCCACATTGCGCAGGCGCTCATCGATGGTGGCCAGCATGAAACGCTGCATTTCACCGGCGGAGCTGTCGCCTGCGACGACGGAATCCTGGATGAATTCGAGCGAGCGCAGCATCTTGTAGAGTGGCAGGACGTCCTGCCCCTCGGCGCGAACACCACCCGGCACGAGCATGCCGAAGGTCAGCGCGAGCACAAGGCTATGACGATGCTGTTTGCGCGCCATGGACTATCCCTGTTTGCCTTGACCTGACTTGCCCTTGCCCGGAATGGGCTTCACGGGGTTCTGGGTATCGGGAGGTGCCTGGTCTTTCGACGCCTGGCTCGACGGGTTCGCAATCAGGATCTCGATACGGCGATTGGCGTCGTTGAAGGGATCGTCGGGCAATTTCAGGCGCCGGTCTGCAAAGCCGGAGACCTGTACGATCCGCTTCTCATCCAGTCCGCCGCTGGTCAGCATATAGTAGGCACTCTGGGCGCGGTCGAGCGACAGCCGCCAGTTGTCGTTGCGGCCGCCAACCATATAAGGGCGGCCGTCGGTATGACCCCGGACCAGGATCGATCCCTTGCGCTCCGCCAGGATCTTGCCGATCTTCTCCATAGCCATCACCATTTCCCGGCGCGGCACGGCGGAGCCTATGTTGAACATCGGATCGTTGCTCTGGTCGGAGATCGTCACCAACAGACCGCCTTCGGTCGACGTAACCTGCAGACCCTCGGCCAGCTGGCCCGCGACACCGTTGATCTCAGACTGTATCGCCTGCTGCAGTTCCTTGGCTTCCTGCTGCTGCGCCTTGGTCGGCGTCGTGCTCTTGCCCTGCGCCACGGCGGCGTTGTCCTCGAAGGTCGAGGCATCGCTTTGCCCGGCGGCGCTCGCGGTCTGTGCCGACTTCCCTGCCCGATTGTTCTGCTGCTGCGCGCCGGATGCCTGCTGCTCGCTCACCGTCGGTTGCTGTTCGGGGGTCTGCAGCTGATTGGCCGGCTGGCCGGTATCGGCCGCGGTTGCCTTGGAAAGTGCGATGACTTCGCCCTTTGGCGACTGATCCGACTTGGCGGACTGTTCCTCGTTCGCATTCTTCGACGCGCTGGAGACCTTGACCTGCTTGGTCCAGAAATCCGGATCGAATGGATCGCGATAGGCTTGACCGCCGTCCGCGCCCGTGGCCGGACCCGACTGGGCGGCACCGCCCTCACCCTTGGCGCTGACATTGGCCTGCTGACCGACTTCCTGTGCGATTTCCGCCAGGACCGAATAGGGGTTCTCGAAGAAGTCGGCCTCCGAGTAGTTCGTCTGGTCGCCGGAGGTGGACGTCAGGTCTTCGCCAGTCTTGGCGGATTTGCCGTCGTTCGGTCTGTCCTGCGGCTGATTTGACTTCTGCTGATTCTTCTCGCCTTCAGCCTGGTCCACAGGCTTCTTGACGCCCTTCTCCGTCGGCTTCTCATCGGCAAGCTTGATCGGATTGAAATAGGAGGCGACCGAGGCCTTCGTCTCCTCGTTTGCAGCGTTCACCAGCCACATCACCAGGAAGAATGCCATCATGGCCGTCATGAAGTCGGCATAGGCGATCTTCCATGCGCCTCCGTGGCCGCCTTCGTGATCGCCGCCGCCATGACGCTTGACGATGATGATCTCGTGCTTGCCCTGATTTTGATCGCCGTCGCTCATTTCAGAATCTCTCTCAGACTGGCGGCCCACGCGGACATGCGCGTCACAAGAACGCTATCGCCGATGGTAACGGCGAGATCGACATCCGGCGCTTCGACGTGGCGCAGGAGAGCGCCATCGTCGCCGAGATGGTCTTGGAGGACTTCAAAGAGATGATGCGGCCCACTGACCACCATCGGGCCGGCGCTGCCGTCGAGGATCGCTGCCTTGACCAGATCGGCAAGATCGGCGACGGCGCTGGCGGTCAGCGTTTCGGTCATGATCGGTGCAAGCGCCGCGGCGGCTTCCGCGCTGATCGCCTGGCCGAGCATCGCCGCCATACGCGTCATGTCCGCCGCAATCCTTTCCGCTGCCTGCTCCTCGTAGCGCGCTCGGAGGGCATCGATTTCATTGCGGAACGAGTCCGCCATGGCATCGAGCTCAGCCTGATGCTTCTCAGACAGTTCCTGCGTGGCCGCCTCGTGCCCTTCCGCATATGCCTCGCGGCGCTCCGCCTCGATATCAACCGGCGGCT
>Ga0105237_10002906_pt1 | contig 20779 bp, 19 predicted proteins | sample KBSC24metaG_FD_81520 | JGI IMG/M metagenome (GOLD analysis project Ga0105237, IMG submission 81520) | Corn rhizosphere microbial communities from Kellogg Biological Station, Michigan, USA - KBS C2-4 metaG | ecosystem: Host-associated > Plants > Roots > Rhizosphere > Soil | place: Michigan, USA... | reverse complement strand
CGCCAGCACGATTCGGGCCCGCAGGGCCAACCCGGCGGCACTGTTGCGACGCCGAACCCAGCCCTCCAACTCGGCGCCTTCATCACCGGACAACACGATCTTCGCAGCATGCGGTGACGGCATCACCCATACTAACAAGAACCCACGAATTAATGACTCATGACACTAGCGATCCGCGAGCAGCATGGCGCTGGCGTGCTCGGCCACCGCCATGATGGTGCCCACTGGATTGACCGAAGGGATGGTGGGGAACACCGACGCATCGACGACCCGCAGACCCCGAACACCGCGGACCCGCAGGCGGGAATCGGACACGGCCATCGGGTCGTCGTCCGCGCCCATCCGGCAGGTTCCCGAGACGTGGTAGACCGTTTGATGGGTGGCGCGCAATGCCGAAGACAACTCGTCGTCGGATTGCACGTCCGGTCCCGGAAAGACCTCGCGCACTAGCCAGTTCGACATCGGCGCCGTCGCGGCGATGCGCCGAGCCAACCGGATGCCTGCGATCAGCACGGCTTCGTCGTGACCATCGGGGTCGGTGAAGTAGCGATAGTCGATCGACGGAGCGTCGGTGGGATCGGCCGAGGTGATCCACACGCGTCCACGGCTGTGGGGCTTGGCGACGTTGGGTGCAATCGAGACGATGCGTTCTGGCATCGCGACGCCGCGGGCAACCGCGTGGTCGGCGACCGCTTCGACGGGGAAGTGCATCAACACGTCGGGACGCGCGGGACTATCCTCACCGAGACGCACCGCGGCGCCCGCATCCCATCCGGTCGCACAGGTCTCGGGAACGTCGGCGCCCGCCTCCCAGACGATCAACCCCTCGGCGTGGTCCATCAGGTTCGCACCGACGCCGGGGCTCGCCACCAGCGTCGGGACGCCCGCGGCCTCGAGGACGTCGGCGGGACCGATCCCGGAAAGCTGCAACAGCTTTGGTGAATCGATGGCACCGCAGCACACGATGACCTCGCGATCGGCTCGGAATTCGCGCCGGTTCCCGTCGGCGTCGCGGACGATCACCCCGATGGCCCTTCCGTCTTCTACGACGATCCGTTCGGCGTGCAGGCCGTGCTCGACGACGAGGTTGTCGCGGGAGGTGATGGCGTCGTGCAGGTAGTGCACCGAGGTGGAGGACCGCAGGTGACTCTCTGGCGTGTAACCGATCTCGAAGAAGCCTGCGCCGACGCCGGTGGCGGCGAAGTCGGGATCGGAGTTCCAGGCCTGGCGGGCGGGTAGGTCCAACGCCCGCCGGGCGGAGTCGACGACGTCGATGACGTAGGGGTTGCGGTCGGAGTCGGCGACCGGTTGCACGGGCGCGAGGATTCGGTCGTAGGCGTCGTGCACTGCGGCGGTGTCCCAGCCCGTGACGCCGAGGGCTGCCCACTCGTCGAGGTCGGCGGGTAGCGGCCGCCACGTGATCATGGTGTTCGCCGTCGAGCAGCCACCGAGGATCCGCATCCTGGCCTGCCGGATGCCGGAGTTCCCGCGCTCCTGCGGCACGCTGCGGTAGTCGAGGTCGTACTCGGTCTCCAGCATCTCTGCCCAGCGCCGAATGTCCAGCGCCCGCGGCTCGTCCCTGTCGGACGGGCCCGCCTCGAGCACGGTGACCGTGACGGCGGGATCCTCCGAAAGTCGCGACGCCACAATGCAACCGGCAGTGCCTCCACCGACGACCAGGTAGTCGGTCATGCGACCGCCGGGACCGGTGCCGCCGCGGACACCTTCGAGCGCATGAGCGCGTAGTACAGCGGGCAGATGACGGCAAGCCCGACGATCCACGAGACGTCGACACCACCGAGCGCCGTGGCGACGAAACCGGTGAACAGGGTGGTGGACAGGAACGGGATCTGCACGCCGATCCCGATGAAGTAACACGCGATGGCGGTCCAGTTGAATCTCCCGTACCGCCCGCCGTCGCGCTCGAACAGCGAGTCGATGTCGTACACGCCGTGCCGCAGCAGGTAGTAGTCGACGAGGTTGACGGCAGTCCAGGGGATCAGGACACACAGCAGCAGTGCAAGGAAGTTGGCGTAGTTGGCGAGGAAGTCCTCGGCGCTCACCAGTGCGGGGATGATGGCGATGACGAACAACACGATGGCCGTTACCGCGCGGCTGCCCGCGCCGGGCCGCCACCGCGGAAATATGCTCTGGCCCACCGTGATCGTGGACAGCGCGCCGCAGTAGAGGTTCATGGCGTTGGTGGCGGTGATGCCGATCGCGAAGATCGCGAACACGCCGGTGCTGACGCCGCGAGTCAACGTGGACAGCCCGTCGAGGGTGTCGTCACCGGGCAGCGCCGCACCCACCAGCACGCCGAGCAGCATGGGCAGGACGGAACCGAGGACGCAACCGGCGTAGGTACCCCAGAACGCGGCCCGTTGGCCGGTGTCCTTCGGCATGTACCGGGTGTAGTCCGAAACATAAGGTGCGTAGGCGATCTGCCATAGTGCGGCCACCGAGAGGGTGGCCATGAAGCCGGCCCAGCTGAACCCGCCGGCGTGCCAGGTCTCCGCGGGAACGCCGTTGACCCCCACCATCCAGACGAACGCGACGACCAGCGCGCCGCCGGCGACGACGGAAAGAAACGCCGCGACGCGGTGGATGAGCCGGTAGCCGATGATGGTGGCGACGACGCTGATCAGGCCGATGATGGTGATCGACCAGTTGGTGGGCAGCCCGGTGACCTTGGCCAGCGCCTGACCGCCGAGCACGGCGTTGGAGGCGAAGAAGCCCAGGTACATGAACACCACCAGGACGACCACCAAAAGGCTGCCGTAGGAACCGAACTGGGCCCGCGTCTGCAGCATCTGTGGAACGCCCATCTGCGGACCCTGTGCGGCGTGCAGTGCCATCACGATGCCGCCGATGACGTTGCCGAGCACGATCGCGAGAGCGCCTGCCCACAGTGGCAGCCCGAACACCGTGGTGGCGAGCGCGCCGGTGATGATGGTCAGCAGCATGATGTTCGAGCCGAACCAGACCGTGAACAGGTCACGGGCGCGGCCGTGCCGTTCGTTCACGGGGACGTGCTCGATGGTGCGTTGCTCGACGGGTGCCGACACCGGCGCCTTTTCAAGTCCTTCGTTCATCTGACTTCCCATCTACAGTGCGATCCACGTGGTCTTCAGACCCGTGTACTTCTCGAGGGCGTGCAGCGACAGGTCACGTCCGAAGCCGGACTGCTTGAAGCCCCCGAACGGTGTTTGGGCACTCAGCGCGTCGACGGTGTTGACCGAGACGGTGCCTGCCCGCAGTGCCGCCGAGACGCGGTGGGCGCGCGACAGATCGCGGGTCCACACCGATGCGGCAAGTCCGTACACGGTGTCGTTGGCCATCGCGATGGCCTCGGCCTCGTCGTCGAACGTCTGCACGGCAAGCACGGGGCCGAACACTTCGTCGGTGATGAGTTCGGCAGCAGGCGAGAGGTTCGCGACGATCGTCGGAGCAACGAAACAGCCACGGCCATCAACGGTTTCGCGGGTGCCACCGATGAGGATCTCGCCATCGGCGCGGGCCCGTTCGATGAACCCGACGACACGCTGGGTGTGTTTCTCGTCGACGAGGGCGCCGAGCGTCGACGCGGGGTCCAGCGGATTGCCCGGCCGCACGTCAGCGGTACGCCTGACCAGTTCGGCGAGGAACTCGTCGGCGATCGACGCGTGCAGCAGCAGACGGGAGTTCGACGAGCACACCGCGCCCTGGTTGTAGAACGCCCCGAAGATGGCCTTGTCGACCGCGGCGTCCAGGTCGGCGTCGTCGAACACCACGTTCGGGCTCTTGCCACCACACTCCAGCCAGACCTGCTTGGCGTTGGAATCCGCGGCGTAGCGCAGGAACCGCTTGCCGGTCTCGGTGGAGCCGGTGAAGGCGATGACGTCGACGTCCGGGTGCAGGCCGAGGGCCGCTCCTGCCGTCGGGCCGAGGCCGGGCACGACGTTGAGCACGCCCTCCGGCAGGCCCGCTTCGACGGCGAGCTCGGCGAGCCGCACCGACGAAAGCGGCGCCTGCTCAGCCGGTTTGAGCACGACGGAGTTACCCGCTGCCAGTGCGGGGGCGAGCTTCCACACCGCGAGATCCAGCGGGAAGTTCCACGGGGTCACGGCGCCGACGACACCAAGCGGCTCCCTGGTCACCAACGCCAGATTGCCCGGCTCGGTGGGAGCGATCTCCCCGCTCTGCTTGTCGATCGCCTCGCCGTAGAAGGCGAAGAGCTCTGCGGCAGAGGGGACGTCGACGGTGTGCGCCTCGGTGACCAGCTTGCCCATGTCCATCGAGTCCAGCAGGGCCAGCTCTTGCGCGTTGTCGTTGATCAGCTCGGCGAGGCGTTGCATGACACGCTTGCGGTGCGACGGAGAGCTGCGTGACCAGGCGCCCGACTCGAAGGCGGCCCGGCCCGACGCCACGGCGGCGTCGACGTCCTGCGGCTCCGCCGATGACACCTTGGCGATCAGTTCACCGGTGGCGGGGTTGATCGAATCGAACGTCGCGCCGGAGAGTGCAGCCCGGTACTTGCCGTCGATGAAGATCTCAGTGCGCGGCGCGATCTCGGCGGCGAGCCTGGTCCAGTCGTCGAGCGTGGTCATGTGCGTGCCTCTCAGGGGACGTAGATCGCGAACTGCTTGACCAGCGGCTCGGTCACCCGGTATTCGCCGCGCCACCCCTTCGTCAGGGTGAACGAGTCGCCGGGGCCGAAGACGTGCGCGACGCCGTCGGCACCGGTCAGCGTGACCGAACCCTCGAGCACCCTGGTGTATTCGTCACCGGGGTAGCTTTCGATGAACTCGGCGTAGGGCTCGGCCTGCCACGAACCGACGGTGAACTTGTCGTCGGCACTGCTCAGGTGGACGGCCTCGCGCTCGGCAGGGTCACCCTCCTTCAAGGTCTCGGCGGTGACGTAGCCACTTGGCGACATGGCGACGTCGGGGCCAACGGGGATGGCGTTGACTTCGGACAAGGCGTTGCTCCTAGACACGAGCCGGCTCGACCGGCGTGATGGGTAGATACATGACGGGTTCGACGGCGAGCTCGGCGACCTCGCGCAGGTACGGGACGGGGCCTGGGGCCGCTGGCTCGTCGAGTTCCTCGGCGTAGCGGTGGCCGGACCAGACGGCTGCCGCGATGGTGGCGGGTGCCCATGCGTCGCCAATGGCCCGGACGCTCAGCAGATCTGCGTCGGCCCATTCGGCGTTGCGCCCCACCAGTTCCTGATACAGACCGTCGATGGGCAGTCGCGCGGTGACCATGACGACGGAGTCGGCGCTCACCGAGCCCTCGTCGCCGGTGTACACGCACGCGGTGCGCACCCCATCGGCAGTGACCGCGGTGACCGCCGAGTTGGTGCGGACGTCGATGCCTGCCCGGATGATGCGCTTGCGGATGCGCGCGACCTCGAGGGTGTTGGTGGTCCACTGCGAGACGTGGGCAGCCGGCGTGATCAGGGTGACGTCGCGTCCCTCGTCTGCGAGCAGTTCGGCGATCACACCGCCCATGTAGTAGTGGTCGTCGTCGAACACGACGACGCGCTCACCGCAGGGCCTGGTGCCCGCCATGACGTCATCGGGGCTGAGAACGTCTGCGCCATCGGCGATCTCCATCGCCTTGGTGTGCCAGCGGCCGACGCCGTCGTGGCGCCAGCGTGCACCGGTGGCGATGACGACGTGGTTGAAGTCGTTCTCGATGATGTCGTCTGCGGTCATCTCGCTCTGCATGAAGACGTCGACGTTGTCGAGCTTGCGCAGCTGCTGCTCGCGGTAGTCGACGACGCGGATCCATGCCGACAGGCTCGGCAGCTTGGACTCGCGGGCGACGCGCCCGCCGAGGGTGCGGGTGGCTTCGGCGAGGCTTACCGTGTAGCCGCGATTGCCAAGGGCGCGTGCGGCTTCCAGGCCGGATGGCCCGGCGCCAACCACCAATACCGAAGAGTCGCTGGAGCGGGCCCGGATCTTCTCGGGGTGCCAGCCGCGGCGGAATTCCTCACCCATGGTGGGGTTCTGGGTGCAGCGGATGGGGGACATGGTGAAGTCGCCCGACACGCAGATGTTGCAGCCGATGCACTCGCGGATGTCCTCGAGGTTGCCGGTCTCGATCTTGTGCGGCAGGAACGGGTCGGCGATGGATGGCCGTGCGGCGCCGATCAGGTCGAGCACACCTGTCTTGACCTGGTGCACCATCATGTCCGGTGAGGTGAAACGGCCAACGCCCACCACCGGTTTGGTGGTCAGTGCCTTGAGGCCACCGACGTAGGGTTCCTGTTCGGCCTCTGGTCCGAAGCGCGAGGTGACGGAGTCGTCCTCCCAGCTGCCGAGGACGAAGTCCCACAGGTCGGGGTGTTCACCGAGCATGCCGATGACGTCCTCGATCTCGGCGCGCGTGATGCCGTCGTCGCCGAGCAGTTCGTCGACCGAGATGCGGCATGCCACAGCGGCTTTGCCGTCGCACACCTCGCGGGTGTCCTCGAGGATCTCGCGCAGCAGGCGGGCCCGGTTCTCGATGCTGCCGCCGTACTCGTCGGTGCGGTTGTTGTACCGCCGGGACAGGAAGTGGTGAAGGCCGCCGATGGCATGTCCCGCGTAGACGTAGACGATGTCGTACTCGGCCTGCAGCGACCGGCGGACCGCCTCGCGATGCCAGTACCGCATGTCGGCGATGTCGGTCTTGGTCATCTCGCGGGCCTGGACGGGGTCGTAGTTCCACGACACGACGGGCAGGTTCTGCGGGCCAAGCGGAGGTTCGCGGCTGATCAGGTTCGGCGAGTTGAGTCCGTTGTGGGCGAGTTCGATGCCTGCCAGCGCGCCGCCCTCGTGGATCTTCTCCGAGATGCGGGCGAGCGCGGGCAGGTCTTGGTCGTCCCACAGGCGCAGTTCGATGAAGGGGCCGATGTCGGAGGTGGGGTGGATCTCGACCTGTTCGGTGCACACCACGGCCCAGCCACCCTCGGCCTTGATCCTGCGCATGTACGCCTCACCGGAGGGGTCGCGGTAGCCCATGCCGTTGCAATGCGGGACTTGGTAGAAGCGGTTGCGTGCGGTGACCGGACCGATCTGGACTGGCTCGAAGAGGATGTCGTAGCGGGGGTCTCGCATGGAGTGCCTCCTAGGTTCGCGGCCCGGGCTATGGGGCTGCGTGAATGCGGTGTCAATACGCCGTGACCTGGGTCACGCGGGGGTAATAGCAATCGTCGTGTCATCGGTAACCGAGGTCAACTAGTGGTTTCAGGGGTTTTGCATCTGATTTCCTGATGCGAATACGAATCGGAAATTCTGATGTGAATTCACTGAAAACGATGTTTTACAGCTGCCAGCACGGGCGTCACTGTGGGGGCGATCACATTCACAGGAAAGAAGCGAGGTCGCCATGCGAGCTGAAGAGGCGCAACCACTACCCGACGACCGCGAAACGGCCCAAGCCGACCGCGAGGTCAAGCACCTCAAGAAGACCCTCGGCAGGCTCGACATCGTCTTCCTCATCGTCGCCGCGGTCGTCTCGATCGAGACGCTGGGCCAGGTATCAGGCTTCGGCGCGGAGACGTTCACCTGGGCGCTGGTCCTCGCCGTGCTCTTCCTGGTGCCCTACGGCCTCGTCTTCGCCGAGACCGGTGGCGCGTTCACCGGTGAGGGCGGCGTATACGTCTGGTGCAGAAAGGCTTTCGGTAGACCGGTGGCGGCCATCGCGTCACTGCTGACCTGGGTCACCCAGCCCGTCTGGGTTGGCGGCTCGATGGCCTTCATCGCCTCGGAGACGTGGAGCACCTACGTCACCCCGTTCGAGCACGGCTCGGTCACCGATTACGCCTTCAAACTCGTCTTCATCTGGCTCACCGTCCTCGCCGCGATCATCAGCCTGCGGCACGGCAAGTGGATCCCGAACGTCGGCGCGATCCTCAAGATCGCCTTCCTCGTCATCTTCCTGGTGACGACGGCGATCTACGCAGCGCAGCACGGCGTCGCGGGACTGTCGGTGAGCGACTTCAGCCCGACGATCGCGGGCATGCTCGGCGTGACGCCGTTGCTTCTGTTCTCCTACTTGGGCTTCGAATCCGGAAACAGCGCGGCGGGCGAGATGAAGAACCCCGCACGCGACGTCCCGATCTCCATCGCACGCTCGGCGGGCATCGCCGCGGCCTCCTACCTACTGCCGATCTTCGCCATCCTCGTCGTGCTGCCGAAGGACGACATCACCGGCATCGGTGGCCTGATGGAGGCCGTCGCCAAGGTGTTCGGCGTCTACGGTGCCGCGGCCCCCGCGATGCTGACGGTCACCGGAATCATCTTCGCCATCATCCTCATGACGCAGGGTTCGGCTTGGATGATCATCAGCGACCGCATGCAGGCCATGGCCGCGGCCGACGGGGCGTTCTTCGGCGGTTTCTTCGGCCGGTTTCATCCCCAGCTGGGCACCCCGGTGCGGGTCAACCTGCTCTCCGGAACGGTGGCAACGGTGTTCTGCCTGGTCGCCATGCAGGTGACCGGATCGTCGGCGTCGGTCTTCGGTGTGGTGTTGAGCATCTCCATCTCCACCTTCCTGCTCAGCTACGTCATCTCGATTCCGGCCGCAGTGCGGTTGCGCACCCGATTTCCCGACGTGGTGCGGCCGTTCCGGGTGCCGACCGGAAACACCGGCTTCCGCATCCTCGGTGGGCTCTGCTTCGCATGGGTGGCCCTCGGGTCGTGGGTCGCGGTGTTCCCCGGCACGCTGGAGCGCCTATTCGGACTCGACTACGACTTCGTCGAGACCTGGGGCGTGAGCCAGCTGACGTTCGAAGTCTTCACCCTCGGCACCCTGGCGGTGCTCGGCCTCCTCGGTGCACTGGGTTACCTGCGGGCCCGGCCGGTGCGCGCCGAGGCTCGCGTCGCCGTCGAAGTTCCTGGAAAGCAGGCCGCGCAGCTGTAATGCTGGTGAGTCATCACCCAGATGGGAGTACCAGCATGCGCCGACGTCCTGACGTCACGCTGACCCAGCTGCGGTACTTCGTGAAGGCTGCCACCCATTCGTCCATGACCAAGGCCGCCGACGAGCTGCACATCGCACAGTCGGCGGTCTCGGCCGCGATCAGCCAGCTCGAGCAGCAGATCGGGTCGCAGTTGTTCATCAGGCACCGGGCCCGTGGTCTGGCACTGACCGCCGCAGGCGAGGAGATGCTGCGCGACACCCGCGCGCTGCTTGCCCACCTCGACGAGGTGCTCGACAGTGCCAGCGGCCGCGTCGACCAGGTGCACGGCACGGTCCGGTTGGCATGCTTCGTCACCCTCACGCCGTTCGTGCTGCCCCGTCTGCTGTCCGATCTCGGCACGCTGCACCCCGACCTCGAGGTCGAGGTCATCGAGACGTCAGCCGACGCCATCCGCACCGTGCTGCGCAACGGCACCGCGGAGCTGGCACTCACCTACGACCTCGGTTTGGGAGCAGGTGTCGACGCCGAGTACGTCGGTGTCGCGGCACCGTACGTGGCGCTGCCGTCCGAACATCGGTTGGCCAAGCGGAAGTCGATCAGGCTGACCGAGCTGGCCGACGAGCCGATGGTGCTGCTCGATCTGCCAGACAGCAGGGACTACTTCGAGGCGATGCTCGTCAAAGCCGGTGTGAAGCCCAGGATTCGGTACCGCTCAGCCAGCTACGAAGCGGTCCGTGGGCTCGTCGCCAGGGGCCACGGATTCTCGATCCTCAACCAGATGCCTGCGCATCAGGGGACCTACGACGGGGGAACGGTGGCCACCGTCGCCATCAAGGACGATCTGCCTGGTCTGCCGGTGGTGCTGGCCCGGCTGCAGGCGGTGCGAACCACCGCACGTGCGAGGGCCGTCGCGGCAGCCGCGCGGGCCATCTTCGCCGATCGGGAAGGGCCCGGCGGCGCCTGACTGGTCAGGAACCGTGTGGACGACAAAGGTTTTCGGGGCTCAGCACGCGGGCCAGGACGACCTCGTCGAGCAGCGCTGAGCGCCGGACCAGCTCCGGTATGGACGAACCGGTGGCGATGGCCTCGGCAACCAGGGCGGTGGCGGCCTCGTAACCGAGGACCGGATTGAGCGCGGTGGCGATGCTTGCCGACCCCAGCACGGTGTCACGCATGTGCTCGACGTTGGCAGTGATTCCCCGAATGCAGCGCTCCCCAAGGACGTTCACCGCTGCGGTGAGATGGCGCAGTGAGGACAGCAGCGCACGGGCGATGATCGGTTCGAAGGCGTTCAGCTGCAACTGCCCGGCCTCGGCGGCCATGGTGATGGTGAGGTCGTTGCCGATCACCTCGAAGGCGACCTGGTTGACGACCTCGGGGATGACGGGGTTGACCTTTCCGGGCATGATGCTCGAACCGGCCTGCACGGGAGGAAGGTTGATCTCGCCGAAGCCGGCCCGCGGACCCGAGGACAGCAGCCGCAGGTCATTGCAGATCTTCGAAAGCTTCACCGCGGCACGCTTGGTGACACCGGACAGCTGGACGAACGCGCCGACGTCGGAGGTGGCCTCGACGAGGTTTCCCGCGGTGGCCAGCGGCAGGCCCGTGATCTGGCGGAGCCGTTCGCACACCAGCGCGGCGTAGGCCGGGTGGGCGTTGAGCCCGGTGCCGATGGCGGTGCCGCCGAGGTTGATCTCGGCGATGAGCATCGAGGCCTCGCTGATCCGGTCGGCGTCCTCGCCGATGGTTACGGCATACGCGCCGAACTCCTGGCCGAGCGTCATCGGGACCGCATCCTGCAGCTGGGTTCTTCCGAGCTTGAGCATGTCGGCGAACTCGAGCGACTTGGTGGTGCAGTGCTCGACGAGCTCACGCAGTGCCCGCTCCAGGGAACGCGATGCGGCGCCAAGGGCGACCTTCAGCGCGGTCGGGTAGACGTCGTTGGTGCTCTGCCCGAGGTTGACGTGTTCGAGCGGATGAATGACGTGGTAGGCGCCGCGGTCGTGGCCGAGGAGCTCGAGCGCGCGATTGGCGATCACCTCGTTGGCGTTCATGTTGGTCGACGTGCCGGCTCCGCCCTGGATCTGGTCGACGACGAACTGTTCGTGCAGGGAACCGTCGCGGATCTCCACGCAGGCCGCGATGATCGCCTTGGCGATCTCGGGGTCGAGGAGGCCGAGCTGCTGATTGGTCTCTGCGGCAGACTGTTTCACCGAGGCGAGCGCGACGACGAGGTCGGTGTGGCTCGAGATCGGTACCCCGCTGATCGGGAAGTTGTCGAGGGCGCGTGCGGTGTGCACACCGTAGTAGACGTCGGCGGGGACCTCCCGATCACCGAGCAGGTCGTGCTCGACACGGACCGCTTGAGACACGTTCACTCTCCGATTAGGCGGTGACGGATGTGAGCCTGGGTGGCGGCGTCGACGACCGTGCCCGCCAGGGCAATGGCGCCCTGCGCGATGGCGGTCTCCGCTGCGGGCGTGACGGTGGCGACGGCGAACTCGGGTTGATGGTTGACCGCAGGCATCGAATCGATTCCGATGTACGGGTGGATGGCAGGCAGTGTTTGGGAGACGTTGCCCATGTCGGTGGATGCTCGCGCCATCATCGCGTCGGGCCCGTCGCTGAATCGTCGGCCCACCGCGGTGGCGCGCCGTTCGTAGCAGGCGAGAAGTTCGTCGTCGGTGCGAAACTCGGCGTAGGGCTTCGATTCCGGTGTCACGGTGAGCACCGCGCCCGACGCCAGCGCACCTGCCTCGAAGCAACGCATGATCCTCGGCTCGACGTCGGCGAGCTCGGCGAGCGTCTCGGCGCGCACATACCAACGCCCCGCGGTGTTCTCGGCGATGGCGTTCGGGGCCTCCCCACCGCGCGTCATCATGCCGTGCACCCGTACCGACGATGGCAGCTGTTGGCGCAGCAGCCCGATCGCGACCTGCGCGATGGTGAACGCATCGGCGGCGTTGACACCCCGTTCCGGGTAGGCAGCGGCGTGTGCCGACTTGCCCTTGTATTCGATGTGGCTGTGCGACACAGCGAATGGCCGTGCCCTCGCCACGTCGACGGGGCCGGGGTGCACCATCGCGGCAGCGTGCTGTCCGCTGAAGCCGCCGCGTTCGAGCATCTCGATCTTGCCGCCCCCGCCCTCCTCGGCGGGCGTGCCGAGGACGGTCAGCGTCAGACCGAGGTCATCGACGATGGGCGCCAGCGCGAGTGCGGCACCGACGGTGATCGCGGAGATCAGGTTGTGGCCGCACGCATGGCCGAGGCCGGGCAGCGCGTCGTACTCGGCGCACAGCGCGATGTGCAGATCGCCGCTGCCGATACGTGCGGCGAAGGCGGTGTCGAGGTCGCAGAAGCGTTCGGTGACGTCGAATCCGTTGTCCGACAGTTGCCCCGCGACGCGCCGTGCCGAGCGGACCTCTTCCCACGCGGTCTCGGGGTGGTCGTAAAGATCGCGGGAGAGTTGGATCAGCGCGGGGTGGGCGGCGGTGACTGCCGAGGCAATCTCGGTGTCGAGCGACGTCATTCGTCCCCCGGCACTCCGTAGGACGGCGCGTTGGTGGGGTCGATGCCCCGCACGCGATAGCCGTCCTTCTGCGGCTCCCACACCCGCCACAGTGCTGCCAGATCTCCGATCGGTTCATCGGCGTAGTCGACCCGCAGATCGGTCACCGGCCATGGAACGTCCTCCACCACCAGCAGACCCGCGGAGTGCACGGGACCCGCTTCGCCGCCCGCTGCCAGTGCCGCTCGCAGTCCGTCGAGTAGACGCGCTTCGAATGCCGCCGAGGTGCTGTCGGCGTAACCGGCAAGCAGCTCGGAGATCACCCCATCGTGCTTCAGCAGATTGCCCGCGGCCACCGCTTGCTCACCCTGGAGGTGGGTGTGTACGCCGAGGCTCTGTGCTCCGGAGTGCACGGCGGTGTTGCCCTGCACGTCGATGACGGTCAGCTGCCGGTAGTCAGGGAACTTCTCCTGTGCCAGTGCGGCTTTGAGAGCGGCGTCCGCATCGGAGCCGGTGGCGAGCGAGTCGAGTACCAACGGGCCGAGTGCGGGGTTGGTGACGTTCTGCGACGCGACCACCCCGACCGTGGCTCTGGCGTGTGCACAACGTGAGGCGACCGCGGGGCTCGACGAACAGATCACGATGCCGAACGCACCGGTGGCGGCGTCCCTGGCAACGAGTGAGAACGTCATTCGCCGGTGCCCTCGCTGATGACTGCCGTGGCATCGATCTCGACGAGCCATTCGGGGCGTGCGAGTGCTTCGACGACAAGCCCCGTCGAGACTGGGTAGACCCCCTTGAGCCAGCGGCCCATGACCTTGTAAACCGTTTCCCTGTACCGGATGTCGGTGAGGTACACGGTGACCTTGACGATGTCGCGCAGCGAGCTGCCCGCCTCGTCGAGGAGCATCGCGATGTTGCTCATGGCCTTCTCGGTCTGCACCTCGACGTCGCCGATGCCCACCGACTCCCTGGTGTCGAGATCCTGGCCGATCTGTCCACGCAGGTAGACCACACCGCCTGCGACGACCGCCTGACACAGGTCGTTGTCCAGGTCTTGTTCGGGGTAGGTGTCCTTGGTGTTGAAGGGCCGGATCCGCTTGTGGGTGGTTCCCATGGCGAGCGTTCCTCTCGGTTAGTCGGCGGACGGCGCGGAGGCCTTGTACGCGTGGTAGCTGCGCTGGATCGCGATCTGGTCCGCGAGGTACTTGGCGTCGTGCCATACGCCCCAGATGAAGCTCGAACCGCGTCGCGACTGCCAGGGCAGGCCGAGGAAGTAGATGCCCGGCTCGGAGGATATGCCGCGCTGGTGCTTCGGCTTTCCGCCGTCGTCGAACGCGTCGACCTGCAGCCAGCCGTAGTCGAAGGCGAAGCCGGTCGCCCAGACGATCGAGGTGATGCCCGCGGCGGCGAGATCGAGCTCGCGGATCGGGTTGCTCACGCAATCGGGGTCGGGGCCAAGGATGCGGGCTTGCGGCTCCTCGGGCAGGTCGAGGCCGTTGCGGATGACGTACGCGTCGGCCTCGTCGAGCATGGAGAGGTAGTTCGCATCACCGTTGGTGATGTTGGTGCGAAGGTCGCCGGCGAACGCGACGACGCCGTCGTCGTACCGACCCGCCATTCCCAGGAGCGTGATGCCGCTGGCGGCCAGTGCCCGGAAGTCGACGGTGTTTCCGCCGTGGGCACCGCTGACGGCGATGGTCACGTGCTCGGCGCCGCGGGGAGGTGCCGATGCCTCCCATTTGCCGAGAACGCCGAGCCACCAACAGAAGTCGCGCCCGCGGTAGCTTCGCGGCGGCCGGTCGTGTGGCCCGACCGCCAGGTAGACCTGCCGGCCCGACTGCTGGAGTTCGTCGGCGATCTGTACCCCCGACGATCCTGCACCAACGACGAGGACGGCGCCGTCGGGCAACTGTTGCGGATTGCGGTAGGAGCTGGAGTGGATCTGCGGGATGCCGGCGCTCTCGGGGATGACCGGCGGAATGACGGGCTTCTGGAAAGCTCCGGTCGCAGCGACGACGTGCCGCGCCTCGATGACACCGTCCGAGGTTTCTACGCGAAAACCTGGACGGCCGTCGTTCTTTCGTACGGATGTCACCTCGACACCGGTGCGGATGGGCGCGTCGATCTTCTCCGAGTAGGCGACGAAGTAGTCGGCGACCTGGTCCTTCGTGGCGAACGCGTCGGGGTCGACGTTGAATTCCTGGCCGGGGAACCGGTCATGCCACGCGGGTCCGTTGGCCACCAGGGAATCCCACCGCCGCGTGCGCCACTGCTCGGCGATGCGATCGCGCTCGACGACCAGGTGTGGGATGTCGTGCAGGCCGAGGTGCTCGCTCATCGCGATACCGGCCTGACCCGCACCGACGACGAGCACCTCGATCTCTTGGCTCGACATCCCAACCCTCCACTGCTCAGACGGACTCGCTAGTGGAATCCATGATTCCGGCGGGAGCCGCATCTGTACAACGCATAGATTCGATGTATTGCATCATCAAAATCGATGCGAATCACTGGTTCGGGATGACGGAGTCACGCCAGGCGTGTTTTCAGGCAGCTGTGGTAACACGGAGGGACCTGGAGGTCTCGAGGTGCTCGCCAAGGGAATCCTTCGAGGTCGACGATGTTGAAGCGAGGGAGTGGCGATGCCGCGGGCTGACGACGATTCCTGGGAGATCACCGAGAGCGTGGGCGTGACGGCTCTTGGTGTGGCAGCGGCGCGCGCGGCCGAGACGGAGCGGGAAAACCCGCTCGTCCAAGACCCGTTCGCGCGGATGTTCGTCGACGCCGCGGGTGAGGGAACGTGGACGCTATTCGGCGGTTCGGTGCCAGACGAGCTGGCCGCCGCCGAGCCTGGGCTGGTCACGCGGATGCGCATGTTCGTCGATTTCGTGGCAACGCGTACAGCCTTTTTCGACGACTTCCTCGTCGACGCCGCCAAGGCCGGAGTTCGTCAGGTCGTGATCCTTGCGGTCGGGTTGGACGCGCGTGCGTGGCGCCTTCCCTGGCCGGACGGCACCGTGTTGTACGAGCTGGATCAGCCGCGGGTGCTCGAGTTCAAGGAAGCGACGCTGCGGGAGCACGAGCCGGCGTGTCGCCGAGTGAGCATTCCGATCGACCTGCGGCAGGATTGGCCGAAGGTGCTCCGCGAGCACGGATTTGCTCCTTCGGAACCGACGGCATGGTTGGTCGAAGGACTGCTGCGGTACCTGCCGGCTCAGGCCCAGGACTTGTTGTTCGAGCGCATACACGCATTGAGTCCCGCAGGAAGCCGCCTCGCGGCCAATGCGCCGAGCAAGGAAGCCTTGGACGCGGAGCGGATGGCCCTCGAGCGAGAACGGACGCAGCGGATGAGAATTGCCGCTGCTGAGGTGATGAAGATGGAGATCCCGGATGTCGACGACCTGGTGTACAACGAGGAGCGCACCGACGTCGTCGAATGGCTCACCGAGCACGGTTGGGCTGCGTCGGCGGAAACGGCGGCACAACAGATGGAGCGCTTCGGCCGGAGCGTCGCCGAAGGCGCCGACGTCAAGGTACCCCCGACGTTCTACGTATCGGCGCAACGGCTTTGACGAGTCAACGCCGACCGCTGGATTAGCCCCGTGGCTACTCTAGTCCAGCGGCCGAGCTGGTCTCTGCCTCGCGTTGCGCAGAATCCACGTCCCCCCGGCGAACGGGCACCTCGAAACGCTTCAGCCCCCACCCGTCGGAAACCGCGAAGAACACCGTCTTCGGTCTGCCCAGCATCGTCGTGGTCACCACCGTGCCGCGGGAACCCGCGGGCACTAGTGGCCGGTCCATTCCTTGGATCTCTTGGCGAGCAACCACCGCGTCACCCCTGCGACAGCGCATTGTCCGAACCCCCCTCGGTCTTCAATGGCAACACCCATGCTCGCCACTTCCTGGGGTGAATGCAATCGGTTTTTCACCGAACTTGGTTCCAAGCAACCAGTTTTCCCGACCGTGCACTTTGCTGGAATTGCAACTGACGGACTTAACTCCTGGTGATGGCAGCTAGCGCGACGCGTTCGGCGTCGTAGGTGTCCAGTTCCAGCGGGTCGAAGATCGCGACGATGCGTTCGGCCTGCGGACCGGGAGCCAGGTCGGTCGAGCGGTACAGGGCTCCTGCTTCACGCGCGCCGTCACGCACCACGCGATTCCGTTCGATCCGCAGATCTTGGTAGAGGCGAAGGCGTGCGGGGACTCCGGCGGGCGTCGCGTCCTGCAGGAGCACGGCGAGAGTGATTGCGTCCTCGACGGATTGGTTGGCGCCCTGCCCCAAGTGCGGTGTCACCGCATGCGCCGCATCACCCAACAAGGTGATGCGATCGCTCGACCACGTGCTGAGCGGGGCGCGGTCGTAGATGCCCCATCGGAACGTGTGATCCATGGCCTCGATGACGCGTCGCACCTGCTTGTCCCACCCTTCATAGGCCGCGGCAAGTGCGGCGACATCGCCAGGCGCACTCCACGATTCCTCGACGTCCAGGTCCGTCGGCACGAACGCGACGACGTTCAGCAGAGCTCCCGCCGACACCGGAAACGTCAAGAAGCTCTGGCCCGGCCCGACCGACATGGAAATCGAACCGACGTCGTAGACGTCCTCGAGACGCGCGGTCGGGATGAGCCCGCGATAGGCCATGATTCCCTCGCTGACGGGTTCGCTCTTGGCGCCGACCAGTGACTGGACCACCGAGTGGATGCCGTCGGCGCCGACCAGAACGTCCGCGCGGGCGTGCGAACCATCGGTGAACTCGATCCGCACACCATCGGCGTCCTCAACGGCGGTCGTGCATCCGCGGCCGAGATGGACCGTGCCAGGCGGCAGTGCGTCGAACAGCAGCTTCTGGAACTCCGCGCGATGCAGCGGATACGTCTGCTCGGGGGGATACGGCGCCCGCCACCCGGTGAGCGGCTCACCCCTCCACGTCGTGATCGACCAGCCCGAGACCTTGCCCGCGATCGCGGCGATCGAGTCCCTCAGACCGAGACTGTCGTAAACCCGGGCACCGTTCTCGCCGATGGTGACTCCGGCACCCAATTCCCTTAATTCGGGCGCCTTCTCGTACACCGTGGCATCGATTCCGCGCGCTCGCAACGCAAGCGCAGCCGTCAACCCGCCGATGCCTGCCCCGATGATCGCAACCTTCAACTCGCTCATGACTCCAGAGTCGGCCCGCAACCTGTGGGCTGCCAGGACGAGCGTCACCTAGGAATGCGGCACCCACCCAGGAATCAGCGGCCATAGCATGATGGACGTGTCAGCCAACAGGTTGGGAGAGTTCCTGCGCGCACACCGCGACAGTGCGCAACCTGCGGTGCAGGGACCTCCCCAGAGGCGGAGGACACCTGGCTTGCGCCGAGAAGAGGTGGCGGCGCGGGCCGCGATCAGCACCGACTACTACACCCGGCTCGAGCAGGGCCGGGAACGCCATCCGTCCGGTCAGGTACTCGATGCTCTCGCTGCCGCGCTGGAGCTCTCGGCCGCCGAGACCGACTACCTGCACGGCCTGGTCACGCCAGCCGCGTCGCCCCTGACCAAGCGCACCGTCGTCGCCACGGTGCCCAACGAATTCCTGGTGGAGGTGATGCGGTCATGGACATTGGGCCCCGCCTACATCGTCAATCACAGGACCGACGTGCTGGCACGCAACCAGCCGGCTCAGGATATCGCCGGGCTCTTCGAGATCTCGGACAACATCCTGCGGATGCTGTTCCTGGATCCGGCCGCGCAACGGATCTGGCTGAACTGGGAGGTGTTCGCGCGGTTCTTCGTCGGGGGCATCCGCAGAATGATCGGCCCGCTCGTCGACGACGACCCATCTGCAGCGGCGTTGATCGCCGAGGTCCGCGCAGGCAGTGACGCGTTCGCTCTGCTGTGGGACAGCCACCAGATCGGCGGGCACGACCACATCGATAAGAGCATTCGCCGCGGCGACCAGGATGATGTCACGCTGGACTTCGAGTTGCTGATGGCGATCGACGATCCGAGCCAGTTCGTCGTGCTCCATCGGGTGGCGCCGGGTTAGACGATCTTCTCTAGCAGGTTCTTGAGCTCGATCTGCTGCTTGGTGGTGAGGCGTCCGAGGCGCTCGTCGAACGCCTTCGAGAGCAAGGCCTGGCCCTTCTTGGCGGCTTGCCGCCCAGCAGGGGTGAGCAGGAGGCGATGGCGCCTCAGGTCGGCGGGATCGATCTCGCGCCGCATGAAACCCGCTGTCTCAAGCCGTTTCAGGTAGAGGGTGACGGTGGCCTTGGGCATGCTCATGGTCGACGCAAGCTCGGCGGGGTAGGGATGCTCGTCGATCTCTGCGAGCAGGAACAGTTCCTTGGATTCGAGCCCCAACTCGTTGATGCCTGCTTCGGCGGCGGAGATCACCGAAAGCAACAACCGGTAGTTCAGCGACCACATCTTGGCCGCATCGGCTTCAGACATCAACCTTGCCCATCAAGTAGTTCAGAGATAAACTAGTTCAGATCCGTACCAACTCATAAGTAAACAATCTATCAGGGAGGGGCTTCGAATGCCCTTGGATCACTACGTGACACTCGGCCGATCCGGCCTGCGTGTCAGCCCGCTGTGCCTCGGCGCGATGACGTTCGGCGAGGATCTCGGATGGGGTTCCAGCGTCGAGGAGTCCGAGCAGATCATCGACCGCTACGTCGAGCTCGGCGGGAACTTCATCGACACCGCCAACTTCTACACGGCGAGCCACTCCGAGAAGATCATCGGCGACCACGTGGGGCGGCATCCCGCCCGCAGGGATCGGCTGACGATCGCCACCAAGTTCAGCGGCAATCTGTATCCGGGTGATCCCAACGGCGGAGGCTCGGGCCGCAAGGCGATCGTCAACGCGTGCGAGAACTCGTTGCGGCGCCTGCAGACCGACTACATCGACCTGTACTGGCTGCACATGTGGGATGCGAACACGCCCATCGACGAGACGATGGCCGCACTCGACGACCTCGTCCGGGCAGGCAAGGTGCGCTACCTCGGCGTGTCGGACACGCCGGCGTGGAAGATCGTCGAGGCCAACCTGATCGCGCGTTTCCGCGGCTGGTCGTCCTTCATCGGGCTGCAGATCGAGTACTCGCTCCTGCAACGCACCGTCGAGCAGGAATTGGTGCCCATGGCAGGCGAATTCGGCCTCGGCATCACACCGTGGTCGCCGCTGAGCGGCGGCGCACTCAGCGGCAAGTACACGCGTGCCAACGCCGGCCAGCACGAAGCCGATCGCGGAGCGCTCCTCGACGTGAACGACAAGACCTACGACGTCGTCGACGAACTCGAGATCATCGCCAAGGCGCACGACACCTCGGTGGCCAGCGTGGCGCTGGCGTGGGTGCACGCGAAACCCGGTGTCACGTCGATCATCATCGGGGCGCGCCGGATGTCGCAGTTCGAGGAGAACATCCGCGCCCTCGACGTGGCCCTCACCGCCGAGGAGATGGCCAGGCTGGACGCGCTCACCGCGCCGACCCTCGGCTTCCCGCAGAGCATGCTGCCCATGGCCGCGGCACTCCTCAACGGTGGGACCACCATCAACGGCGTTTCCGCGCCGGTCTCGGAATTCGTTCTGCCAGAAGGTGTCAAGCCCTACTAGTGCGAGGCGAACTGGCCGGGCTGGTAGTCACCCGCGGGCTGCTGAACGATGACGTTCAAGCGGTTGACGGTGCCCATGAAGGCGATCAGGCACACCAGCGCGCCCAGTTGGTCCTCGTCGTAGTGCTTGACGGCGTTCGCCCATACGTCGTCGGGCACGCCCCCTGCGGCGTCGGCGATGCGGGTGCCGTGCTCGGTCAACTCAAGCGCGGCGCGTTCGGCCTCGGTGAACACCGTCGCCTCCCGCCAGACCGCGACCATGTGCAGGCGCGTCGCGGTCTCACCGGCGAGCGTCGCGTCCTTGGTGTGCATGTCGGTGCAGAAGGCGCAGCCGTTGATCTGACTGGCGCGCAACGCCACCAACTCTCGCGTGCTGTTCGGCAGTGGTGAGTCCCGCAGCGCCTTGCCTGCCCCGCTGACGTACTTCAAGATCTTGCTTGCGGTCGGATTGGTGAACAGATTCAATCGGGCGTCCATGGTGCACTCCTCGTCGTAAGTGGTTGCACCTCTAAGACACCTTTGCGAGGCCAAATGTGACACTCGCGAATGTGACACCCACAAACGTGACCTAAGTCAGCGCTAGAGTGGCTGGTAATCCCTTGTGCCACTTGTGTTTCAGTAGTCACGCCGGGTGTCAACTTTCCTTCGAGTTCTCTCATCAACACCGTCGCCAAACTCTTAGAAACCGAACATATGTTCGAATCATGCAAGGGGAAGCGGTGCGGGCGGCGCTGGCCGCGTTGCGCGCTGCCCACGACGAGTTGGCCGCTTGCGG
>Ga0105237_10002905_pt1 | contig 20779 bp, 18 predicted proteins | sample KBSC24metaG_FD_81520 | JGI IMG/M metagenome (GOLD analysis project Ga0105237, IMG submission 81520) | Corn rhizosphere microbial communities from Kellogg Biological Station, Michigan, USA - KBS C2-4 metaG | ecosystem: Host-associated > Plants > Roots > Rhizosphere > Soil | place: Michigan, USA... | reverse complement strand
CCTCAACTAAACCACTTCTTCTTTATCGCAATCTTAATAGCCGATGCTTTGTTGGATACGTGGAGTTTTTCGTAAATATTGGCGATGTGCTTGCGCACGGTATGCGGGCTTATGAACAAACGTTCGCCTATTTGCTGATAATTCAATCCGTCTACAATCCTGTTTAAAATTTCCAGCTCACGTGCCGACAGCATTTGGGTTTCCTTTTCCTCATCGTCAACCGGGGCTGCGTCCGCACGCGGGTTGCGGAGCAGGCCGAGCACCTTACGCGCAATGCGGGGCGACATGGGCACGCCGCCTTCAAACACTATTTCAGTAATGGCCTTGACTATGCTTGATACCTTCTCGTCCTTAAGCAGGTAACCGGTAGCGCCTGCCTTTATCGCCTCAAATAACTTTTCGTCATCATCAAAAACGGTGAGCATCAGGAAAAAAACATCGGGATAAACCTCTTTGGCGATGGTGACCGCCTCGATACCGTCCATCACCGGCATCTCTATATCCATTAACACTACCTGCGGTCGCTCGCCAGGCGCAAGGGTTTTCATGTTCTTCAAAAACTCGCTGCCGTCATTCGCCTGGAAAACAACGGTAATTTCTTTATAATAAGCAATTTGTGCGGCCAGGGAGTTCCGTATTAAACGCTTATCATCTACAAGGGCAATCCTGACGCTCATAATTTCAGATTTACTTGACCGAAGACAATCAGTGGTATAAACTTAACTAATTAAAATTGTATAAGATAAGCTGTCTCCATTTATCATGAAGACAGCTTTTTTGGCAAACTACTGCTTACCCTTTTTTGATACACCAATACCCATTACACAAAAGGTTATAATAACAAGTATGACGGTATTCATGACAGGCAGTTTGAAGCTTAGAAATTAAACCCAACACGTGCGCCTATAAAACCCGAGCTGCTGTAACCTTCATACCTAACGCTCACGTCAAAAGCACCGAACATTGCGCCAACGCCGGGTGCATAGGTAAACTCCGTACCAGTAGCCGATATGGTGCCACCCTGCCCGTTTGAGGCATAAACTTTTGCGAAAGTAACACCTGCTTCGCCAATACCATAAAAGTTATCGCTAAACATGTAGCGGTAGCCGCCTTTTACAGGGATGTTAACCTGTGCTTTCAAATTGGCGCCCAGGCTGCCTTTTGGTGCAAATACTATTACGCCTGAGGTTATAGTTACTGCGCTTGTTTTGTCGAGGCCGATGGCTGCACGCAAAGTTGCGCCGCCGCCAACTGAATAAACGCTGCTGAAGCCGCTAACAGGCAATGCACCTTCAAGGCCGATGCCTAACGAGAATTTTTTGTAGTCGCTTGATTGAGCGAACAGTTTTGAGGAGGTTAATGCTACCAGCATTACGATAACCAGTGTAAATACTTTTTTCATTTTTTTGATTGTTTTAAGCGTTTAATGATTGTTATTATTTGATGACACTAAGCAACGGCAAATTGCCACGCATATCAATAATACATTTGTAGTATATTAGGTAGCGCCTCTTAAAAAGACATCTCAAAACACTCGTTTACAATAAATTGCGGCTGGTGCGCATTCTCAAATACCCGGCAATACGGATATAGTCCGCATATATTTATACATATTTTTATATGCGGATATCACTTTTATTTATTATAATTAGGGCAGCGTTGCCGACACCAATTTCGGGCAACGAAAACATGGTGTGCGCTACCCCCTAAGCGTAATAATCATACACCGGCCTGATAAACTATTGATAGATGAAGAAACTTTTACTTGTTCTTTTACTAGCCCCATTTTTTTCGTTTTCGCAAAACGGCACCATCGACAGCCTGAAAAAATTACTGGCATCGTCAAAAGCCGACACCACAAAGGCCGCCATTTATTACCAGCTTGCTATGGAGCTGCAGGGTATGGACCCTACGGCATCGCAGAAGATGATAGATCAATCGCTGGCGATAGCACAAAAAGCGAATTATTATAAAGGGATGGCCGATATCTATTATTTTAAAACGGCCCAAAGCTCGTTCACCGGCAATTTCGCGGCTATGAAAGAGAATGCGGAGAAGTGCCTCGAAATCTCAAAAAAATACAATTTTCCTATACGCATGGCCGCGGCCTATAATGGCCTGGGTATATATTACTGGCAAACCGGCAACTATACCGAAGCGATAAAAAATCACCTGGCTGCTTTAAAAATCCGCGAGCAGTTAAAAGATGAAGGCGGCATAGCAAAATCATTGGGCAACCTGGGATTGGTGTATTTAGACAATGAGAAGCTGAAGGAAGCTGAATCCTACTCGTTACAAGGGCTGGCACTCGGCAAGAAAATTCACGATGACTATATCATCATTAATTGCCTCCACACGCTAACCAACGTATATAATGCAAAAAAGGATTTTAATAAGTCCCTGCAATACGCCCTGGAGGCTGAACCTATATGTCTCAAAGACGACAATAAAAGAGGGCTTTCGCAGATTTACTCGAGCATGGCAAATTGCTACAGCGCGCTCAAACAGTACGATAAAGCGTTGACTTATCAGCTTAAGGTGCTTGAGCTTGACAAGTTTTTTGGCGATACAAAACAAGTGAGCGATACCTATTGCAATATAGCTGAGATATATAGCGGTAAAGGCCGCTACAGTGAAGGTATCAGCTGGGCCAAACAGGCTTTAGCGTTAAGCAAACAAACTCAATATAAGCATGGCGAACAAAATGCATGGGTAACTTTGAGCGGTTTGTATGAAAAAACAGGCGATTATAAGCAGGCCCTTATTGCGTATCAAAAATATAAGGAAGTAAATGCGGCTGCCATAAACGAAAATAATGATAAGCAGATAGCCCAGATGCAAACCCAATACGAAACCGAAAAAAAGGAAAACCACATCAAACTGCTTAACAAAGAAAATACTATTCAGAAATTATCTATCAGCAGCCGGAATAAAACCATAGGCATTATAGGGGCGCTGTTCCTGCTTTCTGCAATACTGGCCGGGCTATTTTTCTATCGCAACAAGCTAAGGCAAAAGGCTAAAGAATTAAAGCAACAGGATATACTTACAAAAGCAGTTGTAGATGCCGAGGAAAACGAACGCAAACGTATTGCCAGCGATTTGCATGACGGCGTGGGCCAGTTGTTTTCGGCGGTGAAGATGAATCTGAACGGCTTGTTTGAACGGATAACGATGTCCCGAGAGGAAGATCGCTTCCTTGCAGAAAACACCCTCGCTTTGGTAGATGAAAGCTGCAGGGAAGTGCGCAGTATTTCGCACCAGATGATGCCTAATATGCTGCTTCGCTCGGGCATAGCATCAGACCTGAAAAGCTTTATTGAAAAAATAGATGCCGACACGCTAAAGGTAACCCTTGAGGCCACCGGCTTTAAAAACAAGCTGGAAAGTAATGTGGAAACCATGCTTTACCGCATTGTACAGGAAACCATCAACAATGTGATAAAACATGCCAAAGCCAGCCGCCTGGATATTATTCTAACCCGGGACAGCAAAGGTATCAGCGCAACAATTACAGATAATGGAATTGGATTTGATTTGAATAAGAAAGATGAGTTTTCGGGAATCGGTTTAAAAAACATTGCCACGCGAATAGAGTATCTTAAAGGCACCATAAAATACACATCGGTACCGGGAGCGGGTACTACCGTAGCAATTGAAGTGCCGGTATCGTAAACATACAACAAACTCCTGTAACAAATTATTCCGCCAGCCGTCATAATACAAAGCAAAAGCGATATTAGCTTTCGACTTTAAACTTTACGATTTCAGCTTTAAAAAAATGGTTATGCGATACTTCTTATGTTTTTTGTTTCCGCCGTTAGCCATATTAACTACCGGTAAGATTGGTGCATTTATACTAAATATATTCCTTACGTTATTCTTTTGGATACCGGGCATAATTCATGCGGTACTGGTGACCAATGAGTATTATAACGAAAAGCGCCACCGGCAGTTTATGCGTTTTGCAAGACGGGGTTATTAAGCCGCCTTTGTAACAAAACGCCTCCGCAGGTAACAAAATAGGCGATATGGTTGACATTGACCATGATAAATTGCTATTTTTACCGCTGAGTTAACCTTCAAACTGGCCTGATGCAATTGAACAAAAATTTGTCCCGGTATATTTTTATACTGCTGCTAACCCTGTTATATATTAAGGGTGCCACCGGGGCTACGCGTCAGCCTGCTGCAAATAAAGCCGACAGCGCCATTATCAGCCAAAAAAACCAGGAAATAAACGAATTACTGTTAAAACAGCAGCGTGCAGATAATGTGCGATTGCTGAACGAGATAAAAATAAAGGAGCAGTCGATTGCATTTGCAAAGCGCTTGTTCTGGATAAGAAATGCAATTGCGCTTTGTGTGGTTGCATTTGTCATAATTATTATCCGTAACAACAAACAAAAAACGGCACTCAATAAGGTGCTCCAAAAGCAAAATGCCGATATAGCCTTGCAAAAGGCTGAGATATCGCAGCAGAAAGAAACGCTTCACCAGTTAAATCATACCAAAGACCAGCTATTCTCCATCATCAGCCATGATTTACGCGCGCCGTTTGCCGCTATTTTGCAGTCGATGGATGGTATGAAAACGGGGGAGCTGACGCCGGAAGAACAAAAAGAAATACTGAATGGCTTTTACCAGCAGGTAAGCCTGGTTACCATGATGGTGAATAACCTGCTTACATGGGCCGGCAACCAGCAAACCGGTAATAAAACCGACCTCGAAAAGCTGAACGTAACCGGCACCATCGACGAAATTGTATCGATATCTAATTTCCTGGCTAGAAATAAGCGCATAAATTTGGTACACGATACCTGCCAGGGCGAAAAACAGGTAATGGCAGATTTAAACCACGTAAAAATCATCTTCGGCAACCTGGTGGGCAATGCCATAAAATTCACTCCCCATGGCGGCACTATAGAGATTTTTTATACCGAAGATGATGACTACCAGGCTATCCATGTAAAAGATAACGGCATCGGCATATTGCCGCAAAAAATGGAGAAGCTTTTCAAGATTACAGGCAAGGGTATTTCCGGTTTCGGCACCAACAACGAGGCCGGAGCTGGTATAGGATTGGGATTGATAAAGCAATTTGTGGACGCCAACAATGGCAAACTTGAAGTAAAAAGCAAACCCGGCGAAGGCTCGGAGTTTATCGTTTATTTAGAGAAAGCTGCTTGATTTCGGATGTTCGATATCGGATTTGCGTTGCTGACAAAATCCTGTCAGCGATATTGGGGAAAAATTCAGGTATCTTTGTCAAGAGGTTTTCGCTTGCCGCCAGCAGAAATAATCCCGCTGGAATATTTTCTCAAATTATTTCGAGCCAATTTAAGCGATAAAAATTATAAAAACTGTCCCGCAAAACAGTCATTTTCTTCGATTTAATAAAACTAAGGCAATTTTTATACCGAACGCCCATAATGGTTCTGACGCGTTCAAGGGGTGTTTTTGTAGATGGGCAAAACGGCTTTTGCCCGTTTTTACCTCATTTTTTGTTACAGGCAAAAGGCATTATGCACGTTTTTGGGGCGATTTTCGTTACAGGCTAAACAACTTTTGCCCATCTACATTTTGTATTTTGCAGCCTGATTTAATTATATCTGAATTATATCCTATGCAGCCCGCAGCTATCCCCTTTCAAATTATCGACTGGAAAAACATCGATAAAACAACTCATCCCGGCACTACCGGCACCGCCCTGTGGCAAACCCTGCAATTTGAGGGACTACGGGTACGCGTGGTGGAATACACCAAAGGTTACCTGGCCGATCATTGGTGCCAGAAAGGTCATATTGTTTACTGCCTGGAAGGCGAAGTCACCACCGAACTGCAAACCGGCGAAAATTTCCAGCTGACGCAAGGCATGAGCTATATCGTATCGGATGATTTAAGCTCGCATCGTTCCATTACCGAAAATGGGGTTAAGCTGCTGATAATTGATGGAGACTTTTTAAAGTGATTGCACCGATTTGAGGATGATTTCACCGATAGCTGCGATTTGAGGTACAATCTACGGATGTAATAGTGTAACAAATTCTTTAATTGTAAAATATACACTTGTTAATTTTAAAATTAACTCTAAATTTAGCTGAACCAATTACAGTAAACTTATGAGCTCCCGCAGAGACTTCTTACAAAAATCTGCCATCATTACCGGCGGCAGTATTTTAGCATCGGCATTAAATAACAATGCCTTCGCTATTCTAAAACCAGGCATTGCACCAAGCGATCAGCTGAATATCGGTGCGATAGGCATCAACGGTATGGGCTGGGCCGATACCACTTCGGCCTTAAAAATACCGGGCGTAAACCTGGTGGCTGTTTGTGATGTAGACAAAAATGTAATAGACAAACGCCTGGCCGACCTCGCAAAAACAGGCTATGACGTTTCGAGAATCAAAAAGTATGATAATTACCAGGCCCTGCTTGACCAAAAAGATATCGATGCAGTTATCATCGGCACACCCGACCATTGGCATGCCATGATCATGATGCATGCTGTTGAGGCAGGCAAGGATGTTTACGTAGAAAAACCTGTGGGCAATTCCATAGGCGAATGCCGCGCCATGGTAGCCGCACAGCAGAAATATAACAAGGTGGTACAGGCAGGCCAATGGCAACGCAGTCAGCAGCATTTTAGGGATGCGGTTGATTTTGTCCAGAGCGGACAGCTGGGTAATATACGAACCGTGAAAGTTTGGTGCTACCAGGGTTGGATGAAACCCGGCGCTGTAGTGCCTGATACCGCGCCACCAGCAGGGGTTGATTATGCAGCCTGGCTTGGACCGGCTAAAACGGTTCCGTTTAATTCCAGCCGATTCCATTTTAACTTCCGTTGGTTTTGGGATTATGCAGGCGGCCTGATGACCGACTGGGGTGTGCACCTGCTCGACTACGGCTTGCTGGGCATGAAATCGCCTATACCAAAATCGGTATCTGCTTTGGGGGGACGTTTTGCCTATCCTGATCTATATGAAGAAACCCCCGACACACTGACCACGTTATACGAATTCGACGGCTTTAATATGGTTTGGGATTCGGCGATGGGCATCGATAACGGCTCTTATAACCTCGACCATGGCATTGCCTATATTGGCAACAATGGTACGCTGATTCTTAATCGTGCCGGCTGGCAGGTAATTGAAGAGCGGCAAAGCGGCCATAAGGTAAGCAAGCCTTTTGTGGCAAAATCAGACGACGGTTTGGATAAACATTGGGAAAACTTTGTGAGCGTAGTAAAATCGCGCAAAATGGAAGACCTGCATTGCCCGATACAGGCGGGTGCACATGTGGCAACTGTAGCGCAAATGGGTAATATCGCCTATCGCAGCGGTAAAAAACTGGAATGGAACGAAACCGCCCACGAGTTTACCGATAAAGCGATTAATAAGGAATATTTAATGAAGGAATATCATAACGGGTATAAGTTGCCGAAGGTGTAGGCTTGCCCATAGACTTACGAAGCCCCTTTAGACTTACGAAGTTTTCAAAACTTCGTAAGTCTAATCGCTATTTCCCCTTCAACTCATTCAGCTTCCTCCTCGTATCAACGGTTTCCTGCAATTTTAAGGATTGCGTATAGGCATCAATTGCCTTTTGCTTCTCTCCTGTTCCGGCATAAAAATCACCCAGGCTGTCAAAAGCGTTGCCGCTTTGCGGGTATTCCCCGGTGTTGCGTTTAAATAATTTATAAGCTTGTTTGGCATTACCCGTGCCCCATACGGTATAGGCCAGACTGTTAATAATATCCTCGTTCGGTTTTACGGTATAGCCGAAATGAGCAGATATATTTTTAAAATGCGCGGTCAACACAGAATCGGCATTAAGTTCCGGGTGCCCGTCAAACTGGCTGCTGCGAAAAGCGAAATAGTCAAATAAATAGCGTAAAGCATCATATTCGGCATTCAGCTCAACTGTACCGTGGCGTTCGTTAGGGTAAAATTTAGATGTCCAGTGCAGACCTGCCGGGTGGGCTGTACGCAATGCGGCCACAAAGGGAAGCACCGCACGCGGAATGAGGCTCATCTCGCTCTTATCGTTCATTACAGAAACGGTGTCTAAACCCGTGGGAATATTATTGGCGATGGCTACAAACAACGATTTATTATTGAAGCTGCGATTCGGCAGCTGATCTTCATATTTTTTTATCCAATTTTGGCTATCCCACCAAAGACTTGGGTCGATGGCGATGTAGGCGTTAAACAAGTTGGTATGATTAAAAAAAGCGTTCACCACCGTTAATCCGCCTAAAGAATGCCCGCTGAATACCCGGTAAGGTGCTGTCGGGTATTTGGAATCAACATAAGGAATCAGCTCCTTTTCGATAAATGCCAGGAAGTTTTCACCGCCGCCTGAAGGGTTTTTGTCTTTTACTGCGGTCGGCGTAAGGTCACGGTCGCGCACAGTATTGGTGATGCCTACGATAACCATGTCGGGTATCACGCCGGCCATTTGTTTTACGATGCCGACCGCCGCGTGAAAATGAGACTCGCCGTCCAATATATACAAAACCGGGAAGCGCTCGTCTTTACCTCCATCGGGCACATGTATCAACAGTGCGCGTTTCTCATTAAGTATTTTAGATTGAATGGTGTCGATTGTGCCAATCACAATCCGGTTATCAGCCTTTTGAGCCATAGCGGTAACGCCTAGCATCGAAAGGCAAATTGTTAAAAATATCTTCGTCATACTTACCATGTCTTAATTTTTATACCATCAACTTTTACCCGCTGGTAAGGGTTATCAATAAATTCAGCTATCAGCACATCGCCTTCTCTTGTATTAAGCGCCGGACCGTGGGTTTTATCGGTAAATAACACCCGCTGGCTGTTCGGCAAATAATGACTGATTACATCATTATAAAACGCCGGGCAATAAGGGTCGGTATCACCCGTGGACAGTAGTGCAGGAACATTCGAATACACCGGCAATTTAGCTACCGGACTAACCGGCTGCACATTCCAGCAATTGCATAATGGGTGGTCTACATTATTAAACCTGTACCCTGCCAGGTATGGAAATATGTCATTTTGTTTATCAATCAGGCCTTGGTTGGCATAATGTATCTGTTCTGAGCAGTACATGGAGTAGCGCATGCCGAGTGTATTTTCTTTACCGGCGTTGAAGATTCCATCGAAATAATCCTTCATATAATCATATTGCCTACCTGCGATGAGCTGTGTAATATAATAAGGCACATTCTTTAACTCCCGGTTATCCTGTAGTTTATTCATCAACAAGTCTATCAGCTCGCTGCGATGATACTTGATGGTAATGCTATCCTTAGCGCCTTTTTCAAGATATTTTAAGCTGAACTCCTTATTGCCGATGGCTGTAAAGTATTGGTGAAAGCGCTGGCGCAAATTGTCATACAAGGGCTTTCCGGTGGAGTCCCGCTCGCAGTTGCTGAAGATTTTGTTAAACGATGCATCGATGCTAAACAGCGCATCTTCTTCATAATTAATGAAACCGGGCAAAGCAGAATCCAGCACTAAGGAGCGTATATGCTTCGGGTAATTTCTCAGCACCGTTAGCATCAGCCCTCCGCTGTAGGAAATACCTATCAAATTTATGGAATCGATTTTCAGCGCGCGGCGCAGGTCCTCAATATCAGCGGCATTCTCGGTAGTATTATAGGCCGACAGGTCATTACCTTCATCGTTTAGTTTTTTTCGGCAGGCTTTTACAGCTTCGAGCAATGTATTATTTAATGGCTGATTTTTGCGATAGGCTTCTCTTATCGCCTCGCTGATACCATCGCACGAAAGGCAGGGCTGGGCGTAGGTAACGCCGCGTTGCTCAAAGGCAATATAATCGCGTTTTTTGCTAAACTGCCTGAAGTTGATAAAATGCACGCCCCTTAACGAACTAGCCCCCGGTCCGCCGGAAGTGTACAGTATAGGGTCTTTGTGCTTGTTAGGGTTATTGCTTTCTACATAAATAAAAGGCAGCTTGATGGTTTTGCCGTTGGGCTTACTCCTGTTTTCGGGAACGACCAGGTAGGCGCAACGAGTTTTTAGGCTATCGTTTTTAAAAAGGCAGTCGCATGGTTCTATTTTGGGGGTGTAGGTTGCTTTTTGCTGAGCCTGCAGGCTGCCGGCGGCAAACAGGGACAAGCAAAATATGTACGTTAATTTATATCTGGTCATGGTTGTATTAATTCTTCACCAGCAAAGTACGGGCATTTACCGTGGTTGATTTAGTAAAAAACGGACAATGTTGATTTGTCTCTTGTAGACGCGATGCTTCGCGTCTCCCCCATATAGGTAATCAGGCATGTTCGTGAACTGTATACCGTCAACCTGTCCTGCGGGAGACGCGATGCATCGAATCTCTACACTACGATCAACCTGAGAAATTTACCAGCTTTTGCCCCGTAAACTTCACCACGTCTTTATAAAAATGGCTCATGTCATAATAGCCAAAATCATAGGGCGTAAATTGCTCTTTTTGATTCACCCAGGCGGTTAAAGCTGTGCGGGTGCGCATGATGGAGAAATAATTTTTAGGCGATGTGCCAACTACCTTGTTAAAATAACGATTGATGGTTTTGGAAGTCACAAACATATGCTCTGCAACCTGCGAGGTATTGAGTTGCATATCCGCCGCACTATAATTCTCGATGCAACCGGCAACGAATTTTAGATAGTAATCTTCCGTTTTGTTTTTGTAGCTGCTTAGCAAAAATTGCTGCATCATCGCAACCCTTTCGGCTACGGCCATGGGTTGCCTGATTTTTTGCAGGAACGCCGGTGGCAATATCTCATTTAAATTAACCACCTGCCCTGCAAGTTTCGGCTGACTGATACCCAGTACGGCTTCAAGTCCGCCCGGGCGAAATTTCACAGTGAAGATATGGTCGTTGGCTTGTTTCAGCCTTTCAACAGTACCGTCCCGCAATAACAGCACATCGTCGGTAGATTGAATATGATGGGTTTCTTTTCCGGCGGATAAATAATAACAGGAGCCAAGGTTTATCCAAAAAGTAGGCGTCCAGCTTGGAAACATTTTTACGCTGCTAAATTGTGGGCTTAAATCGCCGTCGCCGATATTTTCAGCTGTAACAGTTATCGATTCCGAAATAAACTCAACGTGCCGGGCAAGCTCATCACAAGGCTCATAGAACTCATAAATTTTACGGATGTCGTTAAAAATCTCGACCATGTTTATAAGACGGAAAGAGGAAGGGATTAGTTACAAGTGTTCCCTCTTAAAATGGAGACAATTTTGCTGTTCATACTCTTTAAAATCTCGCGATTACCGGCATCAAGTTCTCCTAACATTAGCCCTGTTTTAAATGAGCCGTCCCTAAAATCAATAAATTCAACCGACTTTATAACCAATGAACAAGCTCTGTCAATTAAAATCAAATCCCCGCAACTAATTTCACCTGACATTATATCGCCCGCTAAGGCTTCGCCTCTACCGGTTATTTGAAATAAATCGGATATTTTAAATTCTGCCACAGTCCTAACTCGTATGGTCGCAAACTATTTTCCATTCCCCGTTTATCTTTCTAAACCAAAGGGTGAAGTAACCACCGGGTGCGTCCTTTTCGCGCTTTAAATGCCATGCTCCTAATACAAACGCGTTGGTCTTATCAAGGATGTTTACTTTCATAATGGTAAAAGTAAGCTGCCCCATCGACGCCTTATCGGGATATGCTTTTTTATAGCCCTTCAGCGTTGGTTGCCAGCCATAAGTTGGTGCAGCGTGGCCGATAAACATCAGAGAGTCCGACTTCCAGTAACCCTGCATATAGGTGTCGATATCGCCTTTGTTCCAGGCTATACGCTGCGTTTCCAATACATTTATAATGGCTTGTTTGTCCTGCGCTTTAAGCGAGAACCAGGAGCCAAGGATCAAGAGGCAAGACAGGAGGATTTTTTTCATATTGTCTGAACTAGGATGCGTAGAATTGAAAATTACAGGAATAAATTAACAAACAAAAAATCATATAAGCTATTATTACAAAAACCTTTTAGCTTTGGCCTTTCAGCTTTAACCCTTCTATGAAACACATTCTTTGCTACGGCGAAATATTATGGGATGCATTTGGCGATGAAAAAGTTGCCGGCGGCGCCCCGATGAATGTTGCCCGTCACTTGGTGCAGCAGCATAATAACGTTTTATTTGCCTCGCGCATCGGCAATGATGCTTCCGGGGCAGACCTTATAAATTTCACTAAGGAAAGTGGGCTTTACGGTGAGCTGATACAAGTTGACGAAAAGCTGCCTACCTGCGAGGTTACAGTTCAACTTGATGAAAGCGGTTCTGCTACCTACATTATCCCGGAGCCAGTATCATGGGATAATATCCAAACTGTAACCGCGCTTACTAAGGCAGCAGAATCAGCATCGGCTATTGTGTATGGCAGCCTGGCCTGCCGGGAAGAAGCGACCAGGGATACCCTGCTGAACCTGCTACAGGAAACCACCGCTTTAAAGGTTTTTGACGTAAACCTGCGCCCGCCGCATTATACCTTATCAACCATCGAAACTTTGGTTGCAGGAGCCGATGTGGTTAAAATGAATGAGGACGAAGCAGCCCTTCTCATCGGTGGCAGCAACGGCACCCTGAAGGAAAACATCATCGAATTCCAAAAGAAATATCACCCCAAAACCATTTGCGTAACCCGCGGCGAGCATGGCGCCATTGCCTGGCACGACTACGAGTTTTACGAACACCCCGGCTGCCCGGTAAACGTGGTGGACACCGTTGGTGCCGGCGACTCGTTTTTGGCCACTTTTGTTACCGGCCTGCTAAAAGACGAGCCTATGCAGGAACTGATTGAAAAAGCCTGCCGTGTAGGCGCTTTTGTGGCAGGCAAAAGGGGGGCGAACCCGGTTTATGATGAGAGCCTGGTACTTTAAACTATTCGTTATTCCCTATTGGAAACTCCATTGGTTTGCAGTAGCTTTATAAGGTGAGGCCTAAATTAATCTGTTTAGTAGTTTTCTTATCGCTCAGTTATTCCGGTTTTGGACAAGACACAGCTTATTACAGTAAATCCGCGAAATACGGAAACGTAAAGTTATCTGTCGTTGATGTTAAGGAGATAGTTTCTGTCATTAACAGCTATCATAAACAGCTAACTGATAATGCTTCATCCCAAAACGAGAAATTAAGTTTCGAATTGAGACTGGAAAATTCATTTGGCGATACCATTGTTTCAAAAACCTTTAACCAAGCACAAAATATCACGATTAAACACAGATACGGCGACCTAAGATTAGATTATTCGAGTAATTACCCAGATTCAACAAACGTAATGATATGGGCAAGTGATTATGGACGTGACTTGCTTGTAAGGAGTCACCAAAAAGATAAAACAAATACACTATTTGGCAAAATTGACAGTATTGTCAAAAAAAGAGAAACGCAATCGGTTTTAGATACATGGACCCATCCATTTCGCTATTTTTTATCCTTTCCTGTTATGATAGTAACTCTCATTTTTAAAAGTCTGATTGGCAAGCTAAAGAAAAAGCGGATTACGGTACTTACGGTGACCGGTATATTGTTGTGTATTGGCTATTTTTTTTTCCTTTCTTGCTTATTCTTTTCCTCGGCCTTCAATACTTCATTTTCCCGTTTTCAAATAAGTCCGGAGCCTTTGTCATTGGTGGATATTAGCGGAGATTTTATTCGCCTCTCTGCTATAGTTATTATCCCGGCGGGATTGTGTTATCTTATTTATGGTTGGATTAGGCAAGCGAATTTCCTGTCGCGCTCGTCTTAATAAAAGAAGGCACGTATAGTTGCTTTGAATTTTATATAGCCAATCGCTTTTGTCATATTCACATAACAATTCCGTTCAAATGCCCTTTTTAAAAACTTTTGCAAAAAATAATCCGTTACTTTATATCAGAAAGGGCATTTTATGCGCGGATTTGAATTTTCGAAATTTCGACCCAATCAGCTACCGAAGGGCGGGTTTGATGAACTGCTGAAACTTTTCCTGGAGCTGCTGAACTATACCGCAGGCGACGCCGGCGAGGCTTTGGCGTGGATGAATGAGCTGGATAAGCAATACAACCTCACCAACGACGAGTATGGCATGGGCGATTTTATCGACGAGCTAAAACAGAAGGGTTATTTAAGTGAGGATGAACAGAAGGGCGATTTCAGAATAACGGCCAAGACGGAACAAAGCATCCGGCAGTCGGCGCTGGAAGAGATATTCGGCAAACTGAAGAAATCGGGCAAAGGCAACCACCGGTCGCCGCAATCGGGACAGGGGGATGAAAAGAATGCCGAGCGTCGTGAGTTTGAGTTTGGCGACAGCCTCGACCAGATAAACATGACGCAATCCATCCATAACGCACAGGTTAACCATGGCATCGGCGATTTTATGATGACCGAGCGCGACCTGGAAGTGGAGGAAATGGATTATAAGACGTTAACCTCTACCGTGTTGATGATCGACATATCGCACTCGATGATACTATACGGCGAGGACAGGATAACGCCGGCCAAAAAAGTTGCCATGGCACTTGCTGAGCTTATCCGCACCAAATACCCGAAAGATACGCTGGATATTGTGGTATTTGGTAATGATGCCTGGCCTATTACGCTGAAGGATTTGCCTTATTTGCAGGTCGGCCCTTATCATACCAATACATATGCCGGGCTGGAGCTGGCTAATGATTTGCTTCGCCGCCGTAAAACGCATAACAAGCAGATTTTTATGATAACCGATGGCAAGCCTACCTGCTTAAAGGAAGGCACCAAATATTATAAAAACAGTATCGGCCTCGACCGCAAGGTGGTAAATAAAACATTAAATATGGCAGCGCAGTGCAAGCGCCTAAAGATTCCGATAACCACGTTTATGATTGCCAAAGACCCGTACCTGCAACAGTTTGTACGCAAGTTCACCGAAACCAACGGCGGCAAAGCGTTCTATAGTTCGCTGAACGGACTGGGCGAATATATTTTTGAAGATTACATCCGTAACCGGCGGAAAACGGTACGATGATTTGATGATGTGCTGGTTTGAAAATTTGAAGATATTGTAATTCTTCATTTTCAAATCTTCAAATTTTCAAATCCTCAAATAATAGATATGAACATTGAGCGCATCAATCATTTTGTCATCACTGTAAAAGATGTTGACGAAACCTGCAAATTTTATAAAGAATTATTCGATGTAATGGTCGAAGAGGTTTCGCCCAGAAAAAAAATCTTGCACATTGGCCAACAAATGCTTACGCTTCATCAGCGCCGGCGTGGTTTCGACTTTGAGGAAAAACCCGTGCCTGGTCCTATCGAGTTGGGATTTACGGTAAAGTGTACAGTGGAGTGGGTAAAGGCCAAAATGGAATTTCAGAATATTCCGATGGAGGGCATGATTGAACGCCGCAACGCAGCCGGCAAAGTAATATCAATTTACTTTCGTGACCCCGATCAAAACCTGATAGAGGTAAGCGTGAATGGTTAAAAGCGACCTTCTGATAGATTTATAAGTTTAACAGACAATTTTTCGGATACATCTCAAGTATCCGGACAACAAAAAGACGAATGAATAAAAAAGATATAACTACCCTTGGACAACTGAAAAAAAGCGGCTACAAAAGCCGTTCGGTTAAAGATGAATTACGCGAAAATTTAATTAAGCAACTGCAAAAAGGCGAGGGTGGCTTTGAGGGGATAGTCGGTTTTGAGGACACGGTTATTCCCGATTTACAAACAGCCATTTTGTCGAGGCATAACATATTGCTGCTAGGCTTGCGCGGGCAGGCTAAAACACGTATCGCACGCCTGCTGGTGAATTTGCTTGATGAGTGGATGCCGTACATAAAGGGCTCTGAATTATACGATGACCCGCTGAACCCGATATCCTGGTTCGCTCACCACGAAATACTGGCTCATGGCGATGATACACCTATTGACTGGGTGCACCGTTCGGAACGTTATACCGAAAAGCTGGCGACACCGGATGTTACTGTAGCTGATTTAATTGGCGATGTCGACCCGATAAAGGCCGCTACTATGAAGCTTACTTATTCTGATGAGCGGGTAATACACTTCGGGTTAATACCCCGTGCACACCGGGGCATATTTGTAATCAACGAGCTGCCTGATTTACAGGCCCGCATACAAGTATCGCTCTTTAACATTCTGCAGGAGCGTGATATCCAGATCCGCGGCTTTAAACTCCGCTTGCCACTGGATATCCAGTTTGTTTTCACCGCTAACCCCGAAGATTACACTAACCGCGGCTCGATAGTAACACCGTTGAAAGACCGTATCGAGAGCCAGATATTAACGCATTATCCGCGTTCGGTAGAGATTTCCCGTAAGATAACCCAGCAGGAAGCATCTATATCGGCAGAACAGCGCGCTACAGTTGAGGCTGACGGTTTGGTTAAGGATCTGGTTGAGCAAATAGCTTTCGAGGCTCGTAATTCAGAATACATCGATAAAAAATCCGGCGTATCGGCGCGTTTAACGATATCGGCTTATGAGAATTTAATCAGCAATGCTGAGCGACGCATGCTTATCAATCATGAGAAAAATACTTTCGTACGTATCTCTGATTTTCTTGGTGTTATTCCGGCTATTACCGGTAAAATAGAATTGGTTTACGAAGGCGAGCTGGAAGGCCCCGGCAAGGTAGCCAATATTCTTATCGGCAAAGCCATTAAAACGCTGATGGTGCAATTTTTCCCCGATCCGGAAAAAGCTAAAAAGAGCAAGACTGCGAACCCCTACTCCGAAATTATTAACTGGTTTGGCGATGGCAACAACCTGTCGCTGGTTGATGAACTCCCATTCCAGGAATATAAAAAATCGCTGAATGATGTTCCGGGGTTAAAGGCGCTGATTAAAAAGTTCCACCCGCGCCTAAGCGAAAACCAGGATTTACTGTTGATGGAGTTTGTGCTCCACGGGTTGTCAGAGTTTTCACAATTGAACAAGGGATTTTTGGATAACGGCTTTGCGTTTTCGGATATGTTCAATAGTTTGTTTAATTTGCAGCCCGATGACGACGACATCGATTTAGATGATGACCGTTATTAAAGCCTGATTTTTCAAACTGACTAATGACGGGACATACCCTCCGCATAATTTTCCTGGTAATTGCGCTTTTGCTGATCGACCTGTATGTTTTAAGCGGGTTAAAAGGCATCAAAAGATGGAAGTTTTTTCAAACCCGGAAATTCGTCCGGCTTTACTGGCTGTCGTCTGTTTTCTTACTTGCCGACCTGTTCTTCGTGGTATTTATCAAGATGGGCGTTATGGGGCGGGTATTCCTGATAACGTTCTTTTTCCTGGTGTTTTTGTTCAAGATATCGTACCTGCCGGTTTTGGTAATTGACGATATCCGGCGATTTATTATCTACCTAAAAAACAAATTGAAAAACCGTAGGGGCGTATCGCATACGCCTTCGCCCGCTGACAATTCTGCTACCGGACAAAATAACAAGGGCATATTCAATACGCCCCTACAGGATAATCCGCCAAACCCGCATTCTATTCCCCGTTCCGAATTTTTAATGAAGGCCGGCTTACTGGCCGGTGCAATCCCATTAGCCGCTATCAAGGTAACCATGAAAAGTGGCTGCTATGATTACCATGTTATACGCCAAAATCTTTACCTGCCAAACCTGCCTAAGGCCTTCGATGGCATCCGGCTGGGGCAGATATCCGACATACATTCCGGCAGCTTCTTTAATAAAAAGGCTGTGCTGGGCGGTGTGGAAATGCTGATGAAGGAAAAGGCTGATTTTATATTTTTCACCGGAGATTTAGTAAACTCGTTAAGCAGCGAGGTAAAGGATTACCTGGATATTTTCAGTAAAGTAAAAGCGCCGCTGGGTGTTTATTCCTGCCTCGGTAACCACGATTACGGCGATTACGCGTGGTGGCCTGATGCGAAATCCAAACGCAAAAACCAGGACGAGATAATTGGCGCTCATAAAACCATGGGTTACGATTTACTGATGAATGAGCACCGGCGCCTGAAAATCGGCAACGAGGAAATAGGTATTCTAGGCATCGAGAATTGGGGCGAACTTAGCCGCTTTCCGAAATATGGCCGCATGGACCTTGCCGTTAAAGACACCGATGATTTGCCTGTTAAACTATTACTATCGCATGACCCTTCCCACTGGCGGGCACAGGTACTGCCGGAGTATCCTCAGATAGACATGATGTTTTCCGGGCATACGCATGGCATGCAGATGGGCGTGCGAACAGAAAACTTTCAATGGAGCCCTATCGAGTACATTTATAACGAATGGGCCGGGCATTATCAGCAAGGTAAGCAACAGCTTTATGTGAACGTTGGCTACGGTTTTTTAAACTTTGCCGGTCGAATTGGAATATTGCCGGAGATTACGATATTTACACTAAAAACCGGTCCTCCGCCCCTGGCGAAGCAGTCCTAAGTCGGGAGTTTATAGTCATAAGTCCAAACGAATAAATCAGGCTCAAGACTATGGACTGATACATTACCTTTTGAAAATGAAGAAAGCATTTTATTCTGTTTTTGATTTTCTGCTTTTCAGTAATGTTTTCATGTCGCTTTGTGCGGTTGCGCAGGGTTTACTTACCTTTTATTTAATAGGCGCCAAGATTGTGTTCCCGGTAATTGGCTTGCTGTTTACCTCAACCCTTGGCATTTACAACTTCAGCATACTGGCTACCAAAACAGGCGACCCGCTAAAGTCGCCATACAAACGCGTACGCTGGTTTTACTCGCATTACAGGCTGATGGTAACATTCACCATCGTATCGCTGCTATCGCTGATACCGCTGTTTGTGCTGTTATCGATGGAGTCGCGGATATTGCTCATCTTTTTGGGAATCATCTCGTTCTTTTACAGTATACCCATATTTACCATCGGCGAACAGAAATTTGGTTTACGGCATATCCCCTGGCTAAAACAGTTCATGATTTCGCTGGTATGGACGATGAGCATCGTGTTATTGCCGGTGCTTGAGGCGCAGCACTATCACCTCACCATGATATCGATGCGCGACATTACGATATTAATTGCCAAGCGTTTCCTTTTTATCGCAGCCTTAACTATCCCCTTTGATATCCGCGACTTGTTTGATGACAAAAAGAGCGGACTAAAAACAGTTCCATCGGTATTAGGCGAAAAAAATGCCTATATGTTTTGCCAGGTATTATTAGCCGGCTATATCGTGCTGCTGGTTCTTTTTAAACATGTAACTATCGATGCCAGTTTCTGGGGACTGGCAGTCTCTGTGTTTCTCACCGGCTGGCTTATATTTAAATCCAAATGGGAAAAGAACGAGTATTACTACTTTTTTTATATGGATGGGGTGCTGATATTGCAGTATGTGCTGGTGCTGGCGTTTAATAAGGCGTGGGGATTGTTCTAATTCTATAGAGATTTGACAACTCTTAAAGAGTTGTCAAATCTAATACTCACACTACTTCACCACCGGCAACTCCACGCTGCTCGAAAACTGCACCGAGTGATATACCTTTTGCGTAGCAGATTGATAATCGCTTTCCTTCGCCTCAAAAATATTCGGAACAAACTTCTGCGGGTTACGGTCGATTATCGGGAACCAGGTACTTTGCACCTGTACCATTATCTTATGGCCCTTTTTAAATACATGGTCGGCTCCGTGCAAATCGATGGTATATAACTCCACTTTATTGGGTGTAATAGCCTCCGGCACCGAAAAGCTTTTCCTGAACCGCCCGCGAAACACATCATCAGCAATCATTAATTGGTAGCCGGACATTTTGAGCTCTTTCTTATAATTTTCCGGGTAAACGTCAATCAGCTTTACTACCCAATCAGCATCTGTACCAGAGGTTGCGGCGTAAAGTTTAGCCATTACATTGCCGGTTATGGTAACGTCGTCGGTAAGGGTATCGGTCTGCCAGGTGAGCACATCCGGACGGCCATCAACAAAGCGTTGGTCGTCAGTTAGCCATGTGTACCAGCGGGAGTTAGTGCCATAAGTTTCTTCTATCGGCCGCGCACGGTAAGGAACAGGTTTTGCAGGGTCGGATATATAACTGTCAAACTCATTTTCGCCGTCTGCAGGTTTATCGAACGACAGCTTGCCGTTGTTATGAAAATAAATGTTTTTCATCGTCGATTCTTTCGGCGGCCATGCGGTATAATTTTTCCAGGTGTTTGAGCCTGTCTGAAATGATATCGCTTCAGCAAATTTACCATCGCCCTTGCCTTTCAGGTACCAGGCGAACCATTTGGCCTGTATTTCCTGCCGGAAATAGGTTGATGTAGCCTGCCCGTCGAATTTGATATTGCCAAGGCTTTTACCATCCCCGCCACCCCATCCGCCATGCCGCCAAGGGCCAAGCACAATAAAGTTATTATGATTGGTATCCCGTTTTTCCAGTACGCGGTAAGCATCCTGCGGGCCCACCATATCTTCCTGGTCCCACCAGCCGCTTACATGCTGTATGGCCAGTCGCGGATAATCGAGCCTCGAAGGCAGGGCCTCCTCCTTCCAGTAAGCATCGTAATTGGGATGTTTAGTAAAATCGTTCCAGCTGGGCAATTTACCGTGCATGTATTTGCCGTTTATGTTAGACAGCGGCCCAAGTTTCAGGTACCAGTCGTACGTATCATAATTACCGAATTGAAAAAGTGAATCTGTTTTGGAGATTTCTTCCATAAAAGCATATTCAAAAGCATAGCTTAAACGGAAGGCGCCGTTATGGTGCAAGTCATCATTCATAAACATATCCGACGGCGTAGCTTGCTCAGAAACGGCTTTCAACGCAGGGTGCGGGTCGCTTGCTGCT
>Ga0105237_10002904_pt1 | contig 20782 bp, 12 predicted proteins | sample KBSC24metaG_FD_81520 | JGI IMG/M metagenome (GOLD analysis project Ga0105237, IMG submission 81520) | Corn rhizosphere microbial communities from Kellogg Biological Station, Michigan, USA - KBS C2-4 metaG | ecosystem: Host-associated > Plants > Roots > Rhizosphere > Soil | place: Michigan, USA... | reverse complement strand
CAATCGCGCCTGGCTTATGCCTTGTCGGTAAAAAACGATAACCTGTATCAGCTTGCTGCTGCTTGCCGCGATCTGGGTAAGGGTTATCAATTGCTTCACCAAATGGATAGCGCCTATCATTACCTGGAACTGAGCCGGAAGTATTCGCTTGAAGTATATTCCAGAGAGAGCCTTAAGCAAACTTCCTTTTTACAAGTGTTGTATGATATGGATAAAAAGAGCGATGAAATTACACGGCTCAATAATATCCGTAAAATCAATCAGATAGTGACCATAGCAATAATTACCATTGTATTGTTGTTGATTGTTCTGGGATTGGTAACATTTAGCCGCCAGCGGTTAAAGATCAGGGATCAGCGTGCTTTGGCCGAACAGAACAAATCGATATTTGAGGCCCAGCATGAATTGATGCAGCTTGAATTGAAAAACAAACAACTGGAAGAAGAAAGCCTGAAACAGCAATTGGAGCTTAAAGGCCAGGAGCTTTCAACCCATACTTTAAACCTGATCAAAAATAACCAACTGCTGGAGAACATGCGGAATACATTACAGGACATGGTGAAGGAAGATAAACGCGATCAGAAGAAACAAATGCAGCAGATCATTCAGCAAATAAACCAAAGCTTTAACCACGAGCAGCAATGGAAAGAATTTACGCTTGCCTTTGAACAGGTACACCAGCGTTTTTTTGATAAACTGAAATTACACAGCAATGAGCTTACATCAACAGATATGAGGCTGATCGCGTTACTTAAAGTGAATATGGACTCTAAAGATATTGCAGGTTTATTAGGGATCTCCAATGATAGCCTGCGTGTTGCCCGCTATCGCCTGCGTAAAAAACTCAATCTGGAGCAGGGCGATAACCTGTCCACCTTTATACAAGCACTTTAGGAAGTCTGAAGTCTTGAGTCTAAAGTTCTAAGTCAAATAGTGTTCGACTTACGACTTTAACTCATTATTCCAGACTTAAGACTTCGGACTCAGAGCTTCAGACTTTTTGAGAGTTAACATTACCTTAATGTAACGGTAAACTAATGATAATGGAGGTTTTGTTATTTGGTATATAGTTGATAATAAGTTGTTTGTAGTTTTTTGTTGCCCTCCCGTATACGTTGCTTGTAACGCTGTTTCCTTTTTGTAACGGCAAATATTAATAAGCATATAGATGGTTTAAACACCTTTGTCCCGTCAAAAAAAAATCAAACACAATTGTATCAATCGTTCACAAAATGAATAAATATTTACAAACCTTATTATTCCTGCTGTTATGCGTTACCGCAGCTAACGCTACAAAACTAAAGGGCCATGTTTACGACCGTAAAACCGGCGAACCCATGGTAGGGGCTACCGTTAGCCTGGATAAAACCAATAAAGCCACCACCACAGGTCTGGATGGCTCGTTTGAATTAAAAGATGTGCCCAAAGGGATATTTAATCTCCGGGTTTCCTATGTTATGTTTAAAACGGTGATACAGGAAGTGGATATTGAAAAAGAAGATAACCCTCATTTGAAAATTTACCTGGAAGAAGCTGGTAAGGCATTGCAGGAGGTAACCATATCTACCAAAAAGAATGCAGCCTCTGAAACCACCGCCAGAAGGTTGGAACAACAGTCGACCCAGGTATTGAATGTAGTATCGGGCAAGGCTATTGAAATATCGCCAGATTTAACGGTGGCCAATGTGATTGCCCGCGTATCGGGTGTATCGGTTGAACGGAATAGTAACGGCGATGGACAGTACGCCATTTTAAGGGGTATGGATAAACGCTATAACTATACCCTGGTTAACGGCGTAAAGATCCCGAGCCCTGATAACAAATACCGCTACGTTCCGCTTGATATTTTCCCATCCGATCTGCTGGACCGCCTGGAGGTGTACAAAACCCTAACCCCCAATATGGAAGGTGACGCGGTTGGTGGTGCCGTTAATATGGTGATGAAAGATGCCCCGGACCGCCTTACGGTGAACGCCAATATAGCCGGAGGTTATAGCCAGCTATTTATCGATCGTAAGTTCATGAGTTATGATTACTCCGGAATCAATTACAAATCGCCTTCGGAAATAAACGGCAAAACTTACCAGGCCACCCAAAACGATTTTTCGAAAGGTACATTGAGCTATGCTTTAAAACATCCGGCCCCCAATGTGGTGGGTAGCTTAACTTTAGGGCAACGCTTTTTTGATAATAAATTAGGTGTACTTGTTGCTGGCAGTTATCAAAATACTTACAGGGGTAGTAATAGTACATTTTTTAGTTCGCAAGTTGTTAATACAGACAAATTTGCCTCCATTACCAGTAGAAGTGATAGGCAGTATTCGGAACAACAAAAACGTTACGGCCTGTTTTCCAAGGTTGATTACGTGATCGACAGCCGGAATAAATTGAGCTTATTCAATACCTATGTTAACCTGACTAACATACAGGTTCGCGATGAGGTTTCAACCAGCTTTGCAACTGGTTATGAGCCAGAGAAAGGTAATGCGCAGTTAGGTTATTCAACCCGCAGCCGTTTAACCGAGCAACAGATTTATAACGGTATGTTACGGGGCGATCATAAATTGTTTGATGATAAATTAAAAATACAATGGTCGGCAGTGTATTCATCGGCCGAAAACGAAGTGCCTGATAATACGACCATTAGTTTGAACGGTGTGCGTGAAAATTTTGTTAGCAGACCTACATTCCTTACCAATGGCACCTCGCTTACCCATCGTTGGGAACGTAATACCGATGAAGATAAAGCAGGTTACCTCGACCTGACATACACTGCTCCGGTTGCGGGTGTTAATGTTGATTTTTCTGCAGGTGGTTTATACCGGGATAAACAACGCAGCAGTTTTTACAATAATTATGCACTTACTGCCACTAACCCCGATTTGGAATATGGTAAGGATTTTCAAAATTATACCCAGTTGTCTTTTAACGTAACTAATCCAACCGGCGCGGTAAACAATCCATTAACTTATGATGCTTCCGAAAAAATAAGTGCAGGATACGGTATGTTTAAATTTACAACCAAAACTGTACAGGTAGTGGGTGGTGCTCGGGTTGAACATACTGATCAGGGTTATAATATGCTTTTCCCGCAAGGTGAACCACGTCCACAGGGTAGCCAGGTTTATACCGATGTGTTGCCAAGTGTTACTTTCAAATATTTTTTAACGGATAAAGAACAGCTTCACGCGTCTTATTTCAGATCTGTTAACCGGCCTGGCTTTTACGAAATAGTACCCAGCAAAATAGTAAATGAGGAATATGAGGAACGCGGTAACCCTGATTTGAAACGCGCCATCGCCGATAACTTTGATTTAAGATATGAGCTTTTTCCTAATGCATCCACACAATTACTGGTTGGTGCATTTTATAAAACTATTAAGGATCCTATCGAATATATCTTTAAACCAGATGCCACTCGCGGACAGGATATATATTATACCCCGGGTAATTTTGGCACGGCTCACAACTATGGTTTGGAACTTGATTTTATCAAATTCTTTAACAAGTTTGGTGTAAAGGCCAATTATACCTATACCCATTCACGCATTACTACTCCCAAAAATTCCAGATACATTGATGCCGCCGGTAATCCCCAACTCGAATCTGTAAACCAGACCAGACCACTTTACGGACAGTCGGAGCATATTGCCAATGTTTCCCTTTTATATAAGGATACAAAAAAAGGTTGGGATGCACAGTTATCCGCAGCTTATACAGGCCCAAGGATCAATACAGTATCTCAATTCCTTGACAATGACTTGTGGCAAAAAGGTTTTATACAAATGGATGCCTCTGCCGAAAAACGGTTTAAAAGTGGCATAAGCGTTTTTGTAAAAGCAGGTAACTTATTAAATACACCCAACAAATTATTTATTAAAGGTACCAATGCAGCTAATGCGAATGTAGAGGGGATAGATGAATCAAACGGTCATACTTTAATTCGCAGCGATTATTACAAACAGACATACCTGATCGGTGTACGCTATAAACTTTAAAACATTAATCATTTTAATCAAAAATAAGATGAACTTAAAACCAATATTTACAGCACTGCTATTATCGGCCATAGCCATTAGCGGTTGCAGAAAAGCCAATCTGGATGTTGATACCAGTTCTGGCGACGGATCGGCCCTGGGCGAAATATCCGGCGTATGGGCAAAGGGCAGTACCCAGGTCATTAAAGGGGATGTGATCATACCCGAAGGAAAATCACTGATCATTGAAGAAGGGGTAACCGTATTGATGGATACGGTAGCCAAACCCGAATTTATAGTAAAAGGTAATCTATATTCGAGGGGTACCGCTGAGAACCCGATAAGATTTACGGTGAATGATGCCTATAAAACTGATGCCAAAAAGTTTGGGAAACTGTGGGGTGGTATACTGGCAGCGAAAACCTGCCAGGAATTGGTTTTGGATCATACTATATTGGAGTACGGCGGCAATACCACGTCAGATGCCTCAACTTCAGTAAAACAGGGCTTGTATAAAGCTGTTGCGGGAGAAAATGTACCGGCCCTATGGTTTTCTAATGTTAATGGTAAACTGATCGTGGTTAACTCCATCGTTCGTAATTTCCAGGAAGACTGTACCTATATTGAAGGCGGTAAGATCATTTTTGCCAACAATACTTTTTATACAACCGGTGTAACCGGTGGCGAGGCTATGAACTTTAAATCGGGTTGTTTGGCCGACGTGGGCTTTAACCTGGTATATAGCGCTAATACTAACGCCCTTAAATTATCAAACTCTGGCGATCGTAACCCGCAGGCATACATTATAGCTTATAACAATACCATGGTGAATACCGGCTGGCGCAGACCATCTGCCAAGGGGGGCTCTGTCTGGTTAGAAAATACAGTACACGCCGATTTATATAACAACCTGTTTGCCAATACCCGTTTTGGCATCAAAAGAGATACCAAAGCCCCGGAAGATAAACGTTCGGTGATCAGCAATAACCTTTATTATGGTTATGATCAAACCACGGTAAATCAATTCCAGCCATCAAAAGATATTGTTGCTGGTGTAAACGATATCATCAGCACCAAGGCTGGTGACAACGATCCTAAGTTTGTGAACTACCCGGAATCTACCCCGGTACTAAATGCGGTATTTAACACCGCCTGGGATTTTCATTTGCAAAGCGGTTCACCAGCCTTAAATCACGGTATAACCAACTTTACCCGCCACCATGCAGCAGGTATTACAGTAAATGGGGTAACCTATGTATCACCAGATCCTGCTACGTACATCGGAGCTTTCGGAACAAAATAAATAAACAAGAAAATCTACGGCCCTGCTTATGCAGGGCATTTTTAAATATGATTAATGAATAAAGTAAACACTCTTTTATTGGCATCACTGGGCATCATGCTGTTTAACACAGCCTGTGGTCAGAGCCAGGTACGTGATCACAAAGGAAATATGATGCCTGCAATTTCCCCACAGGCTGTTAAACCTGTTATTATTACCGAGCCTGTATTGTTTGATACTGATGACCCGGCAATATGGATAAATCCTGCAGATCCGGCCCAAAGTTTGATCATAGGTACAGATAAAAACAGTGAAGGGGCACTTTATGTATTTGACCTGCAGGGGAAAATTGTGAAAGATAAAGTGGTGCGCGGCTTAAAACGACCAAACAATGTCGATCTGGCTTATGGCCTGATGCTGGGTGGTAAACCTACCGATATTGCCATCACTACCGAACGTATGACCCATAAGCTGCGGATATATTCCCTGCCGGACATGAAGCCTGTAGATAATGGAGGTATCGACATGTTTGTAGGCGAAACCGGTTTCGAGTACCGCGACCTGATGGGCATATCTATCTACACCGCAAAAAATGGTAAAATGTACGCGGTGGTTGGTCGCAAAAACGGCCCCAAAGAAGGCGGTTATCTGTGGCAGTATTTGCTGGAAGATGATGGTACCGGGAACGTAAAAGCAAACCTGGTACGCAAGTTTGGTAAATACAGTGGTAAAAAAGAGATCGAAGCGATAGCTGTAGATAATGAGCTGGGCTATATTTACTATTCTGACGAGCAGGTTGGTGTACGCCAGTACTATGCCGACCCGGAGAAGGGGGATAAAGAACTGGCCATATTTGGTACATCGGGCTTTGAGGCCGATCATGAAGGTATCTCTATTTATAAACTGACAGACAAAACAGGTTATATCCTGGTATCTGACCAGGGAGCCAACCGTTTCCAGATCTTTAGCCGTGAAGGAACGAAAGCCAAGCCTTTTGAGCATAAGCTGGTAAAAATTGCCAATGTTGCTGCCCAGCAAAGCGATGGTTCTGATGTAGTGGCCACACCGCTTAACGCTACTTTTAAACATGGTATTTTTGTGGTCATGAGTAATGATAAAACTTTCCACTACTACCGTTGGGAAGATATTGCGGGTAAAGAGTTGAAAGTGAAAGCAACCGGAACCAACTGATCCCGAAGATAATCATCAATAATAAAAAGGTCGTTCTGAGAAATTTCAGGGCGACCTTTTATGTTTTATCGATACCATTAAAAACAATGTCGATACGATGTAAAAACCGTTTAAACCTGTAAATAAAATGCTAAAAATATTAGTATTTTAATAAAATTTGATATAGGTTTGTATCACAGAATCAGAGCCCTCACCGGGCTTCTCTAACGGTCATAAAAGCACAATATGAAAATTGAAGATAAGATATACGGTAGTTTTGAGGTAGGACCGGTGCTGGAAGAATTGATCTTGTCGGCACCCATGCAGCGGTTGAAGAACATTCATCAAGGTGGAGCTATATTTTTGGTAAACCCGGCTCTAAATCAAACCCGCTATGCGCATTCTGTTGGTGTGCTTTACCTGGTAAAACATTTCGGCGGAGGTATCGAAGAGCAAATAGCTGCCTTACTGCATGATGTTTCGCATACCGCTTTTTCGCATGTGGCAGATTATGTGTTTGAAAACATCAATGAAGATTATCATGAAACCATATTCGATGAGGTGATCAACAGCTCTGAAATTCCTGTTATTCTCAAAAAATACGGGTTTAATAGTACTACCTTATTTAAGCAGGCCCATACCATCCTGGAGCAACCACTCCCTGCCCTTTGTGCAGATCGGGTAGATTATACGCTAAGAGACTTATATCAGGCTGATTTTATAGGACTAACCGAGATCCGGAATTTTATCAGTGAGCTCACCATTCAGGATGGTTACATGGTAGTCAAATCTGAAAAAGCGGGTGATTGGATCAAAAATCAGTTTCGGCGCTTGAATGAGGCTTATTTTAAAAAGCCGGAACATGTATATGCCAATCTGAAATTGGCCGAGCTTATTAAAAACGCTTTGAGCCAGGGGATGCTTCAAAAGAACGATCTTTTACGGGATGATTTTCAGGTATTGCGTAAATTAAATACACATAAGGTCATGGGCCAGCGATTAAATGATATCGAAAACCTGGTACACTTTAAACAATTTGCAAATAAAGGGGCAACAGAACGATTTAAGCAAAGGTCGTTGCACCCTTTGGTTATGGTTTAAAATTACAACCGCAACAAGAAAATAATTACAACCTAAATCTTATACAAAAAACAAGCCCGGAGATTTCTTCGGGCTTGTTTCAAACTAGTATGAGTATCCCTGGTAGCTTTTAGAAGGTCTTTATGCTTATTGCAAAAAATTTATATCTGTGGTTTGAAAAAGGTCAAAAAAAAGAACCCTTCCTGAAAAGGGTCCTTATACTAACCACTTAATCAACCATATCCAGGTCTCACTCCGGATAACAGCCAATTTTTTAATTACCAGTCTTTAGGGGGCTGGTATTTTTGCGTAATAACAGTGTTATAACCTATCTAACACATAAGTGAATGTAAATCAAAAAGATGTGATCTTGTATTTTTATTGTTACACAAACGTTTGCGTAAATGAATAACTAATGAAAGAATATTTGAAGCTGGTATCAGTAATTGTAGCTATTGCTGTAAAAAATCTAAACAGTTAGTCAGTAAACGTATTAGAACAGAGCTGTTTGCATGTGTATTTTTTAACGTAGAGTAATAATGAGAATGCTATCATCACACAAACGTTTGCGTAGTGATTTCATATTAAGATACTTTATTAAGTTTTTTGATAAGTATTTATCAAAAAAAAGTATAACACCTATCTCCATCTGCGCGCGGTGCCATTAAAATACTACTTTGTAAGTTCAAAAATCAATTTGATCACCCGGCTCGATAATTAACTATAGTTTTTTAAAAATATAGTATCTGTATATTTTATTGTGTTTTAAACAGTTAAATAGTTTGTTGCTTTTTAAGTAAATGGAAGTTAATTTTTAATTTATTGATTAATTGTATATTTAACAGTATACAACCTTAAACTTTATATGAATACTTTACCCCCTTCTCGCGAGATGTTATATGATCAGTTTAGTGTAGGTAACTGGCTCCAAAACCTACTCTTTTATTCCATGATCGCTGCTCTGATAGTCATTAATTTTTATTTTATTAAGAAGAAGAGTATTTCTAACAAAAAAGCAGCTTTACCATCGCGTTTGAATGCCGATGAACTTCTTCAAATATTATCTTCATCAGTCAATGCAACTGCCATGGCTATCTATTCAACAGAAGATATTATCATTGAATTTGCTAATGATGAAATGATGAGGTTTTTGGGCAAAGACCGCAGTGTGATCGGTAAACCCATGGAGAATGAATTTACAGGATTAAAAATCCCCTCTTTTTTGAGTAGTCTTAAATCTGTTTGGGTAACAGGTGAGAATTTGAAAAATAAGGATACACCTTATATGCTTGAGGTAAACGGGGAGCAGCAAACAGGGTATTTTGATGTGGAGTACAGGACGATAAAGGATCACACAGGTAAAACGCTTTATCTCATTCATACGGTTACTAATGTCACACAGAATTATCTGAAACATGAAGCCCTAAAGCAAAATATCGATACCCTAAAAGCTGATCTGATCTTTTTAAAGCAAGAGCTGATGTATACAGGTGAGGAGTTAGAGCTTTCCTATGTCAATACGGACAGATCCAACAATATGTTGTTAGAAGCGCTGGATTGCTTTAGCACAAAAATAGAACTTGCCAACACTGGATATTGGTCGGTAAACCTACAAACACAGGAGTTCTCGCTTTCTGAAAACGGGAAAGTCATATATGGGGTTCCCCGGGGTGCAAAATTAACACTTGCAGATGGGTTAAGGATGATCGATAAGGAAAATCAAAGTGAAGTTATTGATGCGATAGAAGAGATCATAAAAAATGGCACACGCTACGTTAAAAATTACAAGATCAATCCATTGGACGGCAGCGAACCAAAATGGGTGAAGAGCTCTGGTAAGGCCCATTATAATGAAGAAGGAATCGCATTGGCTTTGTCGGGGAGTTTCCTGCTAACTCAAGGTTAACTGATGAGATAGAGGGAATATAAGTCCAAACACACCTTTATCAATAATAATAACGTTCGCAATCGAATCGTTTGTTCTTGTTGATAATTTGGCCATCTCAAGTTTTAAAATTGTATTGGAAGCTGAAATAAACAGGCTGACCATACTTGATAATTGAGCAAACAGGTAATTGTAAATCTAAAAATACTTGTTAATTTTATCAACCAATTTTAAAAATTTCAAGCACTTGTATAATCAACTCCTATACAAAGAAGATATTAAACGACTAATTGCAGGAGACGAAACCGCATTTAAATTGGCATATGGGCTTTACAGTGATAAAATTTATAGACTAGCTTATAGATTCTTAAAAGACCAGGACCTGAGTGCCGAAATTGTTCAGGAAACATTTATAACGTTTTGGCTAAACAGAGACAAACTGGATCCGGATGTTAACTTGTGGCCTTATTTATATGTTATTACCAAACGACTTTCGATTAATTCTTTAAAACAGATCTACAAATCTACTGATAACCTGAAATTGTTAATTCAGCGTACCATTCAGGAATATAACTATACAGAAGAACATATTGCTGCGGAAGACCTCAAAATATTCACCCAAAAGATCATTGATCAGCTTCCCCAGCAACAACAATTGGTTTTTAAACTAAGCCGGAATGACGGCTTATCCTATAAAGAGATCGCGGATAAGTTGCACATATCACAGCATACGGTCCGGAATCATATGATCCAGGCTTTAAAAACGCTGAAAGCACACCTAAAATCTGCCGATCTTATTTTCTTTTTGGCCATGATCATTCATCATTAAATTTTTTTTGCTTTCAACTAGACTTATCCCACAAGTTGTTTTGTACTGTATATATAAACCAGCCATTCCAGGCAAATTATAAACAGACAGAACATGAATAAAGCAAGGCTGCACCGCCTGTTGCATCAATATTTAAATGGCCTTATAAGCGAGGATGATTGCATCGAATTATTGGATTACATCAATAGTGCAGGTTCCGATGAAGTTGCCGATGCTGTTATGGTTGATCTGGTTGATCTGGAAAAGGCACCTCAATTTGGAGAAAAGCAAACAGCCGAAATTTTACAAAGAATTCAATCTGATTTTCGTTTCAAAGAATCATCACAGGTAAAGAAAGAACAAGCCAGTGTATTCAGCATATACAAAAACAGATGGCTTCAAATAGCAGCTGCCTGTTTCCTTTTGCTAACGGGAGGGGCGTTGTATGTTTGGTATCAAGGTAAATTAAAAACCAATGCAGAGCAATTAACCGTTGCCCGTAAAACGCCGATTGTGCCCGGATCCAATAAAGCGTTTTTAACCATGGCCAATGGAAAAATTATCTTGCTTTCCAATGCAACAAATGGCCTGGTGGCTAAAACTAATTCGGGCAATGTATTGAAAACACGTAACGGACAAATCGTATATAATACGATGGATGTTGGCAAAGCAAATGATGCTCAACCTATCGGCGATAACATCTTAACTACGCCAAAGGGTGGCGAATACGAGGTGGTTTTGCCCGATGGCACTAAGGTATGGTTAAACGCGGCCTCATCCTTAAGCTATCCAATTGCATTCAAAGGTCATGATCGGCAGGTTAAATTGACGGGTGAAGCCTATTTTGAAGTGGCAAAAAACAAGGATAAGCCCTTTTATGTAAACATCAGTAATGTACAGGTACGCGTATTAGGAACCCATTTCAATATTGAGGCTTATAACGAGGATGAGGAGATCAAAACCACCCTATTGGAAGGGGCTGTACAGGTAACTAAAAACAAAACGCATTCCACTCTTGCGCCTGGTCAGCAGGCTGTTATCACCAGGAATTCCAATAGCATTGTTGTCTCGTCTGCTGATATTGATGATGCTATGGCATGGAAAAACGGATATTTTATTTTCGATCATGATAATATTCAGGGGATTATGAAAAAGGTATCGCGTTGGTACGATGTTGATGTGGCGTATCAGGGAAATTTTAATGACCTGAAGTTTGGGGGAACTTTTTACCGATCTAAAAACATCGAAGAATTATTACAACATCTGGAAAGTGTAGGGAATATTCATTTTATAATAAAAGGAAGGAGGATAATTGTTATGAATTAAACCATTATTCAACTAACAATTATCTGTTAAAGTTAACCAGGAGCGCTCCAACGCCCCTGGTCATATGCCAGATAATAAAACATTGCAGCTAATACAATTTCTTACTTAATCTAACATTCAAATGTATAAAATTTTTACAAATTTTATTTACAGCAAACTCCCTTGCGGTATTTATAAACCTCTGCTCGTCATGAAATTAACCCTTATTTTGCTCTCGGTAACCTTTTTACAGGTATCTGCGGCAACTTATGCTCAAAAGGTTACTTTAAAGCTTAAAAACGCTACTATTAAAGAAGCTTTTAAAAAGATACAGGCGCAAACCAGGTATGATTTTCTATATAAGGAAGATGAACTCATATTAGCGGAACCAGTTACCCTAGACCTCAACAATATGGGGTTAAAAGAGGCTCTGGATATTTGTTTCCGCAACCAACCTTTGAGTTACAGGATTGTAAACACAACCATTTTGGTGAATAAAAAACCTGTAATATCGAAGGAAAAGGCAAATAAGAAAGTTATTACAGGGCAGGTAACGGATAACAAGGGCGAAATCCTGCCAGGGGTTACTGTAAGAGAAAAAGGCACCTCCAACGCGGTAGTGACTGGTACAGATGGAAAGTACAATATCTCGGTAACGGATGATAAAGCCTTATTGGTATTTAGTTTTGTTGGTTTTGATAGTCAGGAGGTACCCGTTGCTGATAATACATCAATTAATATAAAACTTAAAGAAAATAATACCAGTCTTAGTGAGGTAGTGGTTGTAGGTTACGGTACGCAAAGCAGGGTAAACATCAATGGCGCAGTAAGTACAGTAGGCGCTAAAGACATCGGCAGTAAGCCTGTTTTGAACACTTTTCAGGCATTGCAGGGCGAATCCCCCAATTTAATTATTCAACAAAGTTCACTTGATCCAGGTGCCGATGCTACTGTAAACATACGAGGGGTGGGTACAACCGGCAGCAATGACCCTTTGGTGGTAATTGATGGAATTGTAACCCAGGGCAGCAACAGTTTGAATACTATCAATCCCAATGATATAGCAAGCGTTACTGTGCTAAAAGACGCCGGTTCGGCTGCCATTTATGGGTCGCGAGCAGCCAATGGTGTAATATTAGTTACAACCAAAAGCGGAAAGTTGAACCAAAAGCCAACTATAAGCTATAACGGTAGTTACGGCACACAAGTGCCTGATATACTGGTGCATAAAATAAGTGCTGCAGATAATGCTTATGATAAAAATATGGCATTGGTTAATTCGGGACTGGCACCTGCTTATACACCAGAGCAAATACAAGAACTGCAGGCCGAAGGCAGAGGTACCTGGGATATAAATCATTTGGTATATAACGCGCCTTTGCAGTCGCACAATTTAAACATAACAGGCGGAAGCGAAACCAGTTCCTATTTTATAGGAGCTGGCTACCAGGATCAAATGAATAGCTTTGTTGGCAATGGTGGATCGGGCAGTAAATTCGGATATCAGAAATATAACCTGCGCCTAAATCAAACTTCTATCATTGGTAAATTCAAATTTAATGTAATACTTAATTATACTAAAAGCCGGAATAAAACCACTAGTGGTAACGAGGGTTTTACTATTGCTGATGCCAATCGTGTGCCTTCAAATTATAACTGGCAGGACGCCAACGGCAACTATTTAACCAATCCGGTATCGTCTCAGCTAAATGCTTTAGGGATATTACAAAAAGGAGGATTTAATCAAAGCGACAATGATGAGATTTTTGGTAACCTGAATGGTACTTTAAGCATTACCAAAGACTTAAAGTTAACCGGTGTGTTTGGCGGTACCCTTAATAATAACGGTAGTTTTTATATTGATAAAGTAGTTAATTTTTTACCAGCCGGGGCGTCAGCAAATAATGACCTATCAGTTAATGACGGAAATTATAAAAAGAATCTCTTTAACACACAACTATATTTAAATTATGGTAAAAGTATAGGTAAGCATACGATTAATGCAACCCTTGGTGTTTCGAGCGAAAGCTATAGCGGCAGAGGATTTCAATTATCCAAGAGCCTTACTGATCCTACTTTAGGAACCCCTACAACAGGTACTACCATAAGTCCAACCGGCTCAAACAATAGTATCGGTATTGATGCCAATAGTTTGCTTTCAGCGTATGGCCGGTTCAATTATAATTATCAAAACCGGTATTTTTTAGATTTTGTATTTCGCGAGGATGCATCATCTAAATTTGCGCCCGGTAAAAGAGCAAGTTTCTTTCCATCAATAAACGCGGGGTGGCTGCTATCAGACGAACAGTTTATGAAACAGTTCAGCAAAACGCTTAACTATTTTAAGTTAAGGGCATCCTATGGTATATTGGGTAATCAAAACGTTGGTAATTTCCAATACCAAACCACTTATTTTAACTACACTGCTGCCTACGGGTTTAATAATACGCTGGTTGGTGGTGCCGGTACCTATCAGTCAAATCCAGATCTGACATGGGAAAGCGCGGCAACATTTAACGTAGGTGTCGATTTTAGTTTATTTAACGATAAACTTACCGGTTCATTTGATTATTTTAACAAAGTAACCCGTAATATTTTACAAACCCCGCAGGATGTTCCTTCCATTTTTGGCGCCGGACTTGCCGATGCCAATGTGGCTAAAGTTAGGGATGCGGGATGGGAAGCTCAACTAACTTATACTTTAAGAACTAAAGGCGTTACTCAAAGCTTTAGCGCTAACATAGCCGACAATCAAAACACTTTATTAAAATTAACCGGAACTGCAACTCAGCAAATTACACAGCCGGATGTTTACGGATTAATAAGAAAAGTAGGCCAACCCATAACAGAATACTACGGTTATGAAACCAACGGCTTATATCAAAACCAGGCGGATATCGACGCTTCTCCTAAGCTGGCCGGAATTGCGGTGGCCCCTGGCGATTTAAAGTTTAAAGATTTAAATCATGATGGTGTAATAGACTCTAAAGATAAAACCGAGCTAGGTAACCCCTTTCCACGATATACGTTTGGGTTTACCTACCGGATAGCCGCGGCAGGCTTTGATCTGATGGTGTTTATACAAGGAGTGGGCAAAAGAGATGAATTTTTGCGAGGCGAACTGGTGGAGCCTTACCAGGGTGGGTATGGCGCAACTCTTTATGATCACCAAACGGATTTCTGGACTCCTGAAAATACAGGCGCCAAGTACCCGAGATTAGCCACTTCGGGCCCTTCAAACGTTAATAATTGGCAAACCGGATCCGATCTTTTTAAATATAACGCTGCTTATGCAAGGTTGAAAAATGTAAACATCGGCTATACCATACCTAAAAGCCTTGCCAAAAAGTTGGGTATAGAAAAATTGAGGATATCCCTTATCGGGCAAAACCTAGCAACGCTTACCAAGCTAAAATTTGCTGATCCTGAAACATCAGAATTTGGCAGCGATGTAAGGTTAAGCTCCAGCTCAAATAGTCCCCGGAGTTACCTGTTATCTGCATTTTATGGGGCAGGGATTGATTTAACATTTTAACGATAATATTAAAAATAAAAATATGAACCTTTTAAAGAAGCTCTTCATTGCTGTTTTAGTAACAACAGCAATTGCAGGATGTAAAAAATTGGATATTGTTCCAACAGATCGGTTTTCAGATGCTACTTTTTGGAAAGTTGATGCCAACGTATACAATGCACTATATAATAACTACCATTTAATTTATAACAACAGTTTATATTTTAATGCCGAAGCCTTGTCTGACAATGCTTATTCACGGGCAGGAGACGTAGCTATTATATCAGGTGGGAACGCTACTGCGAGCACTGGGAAGTTTGCGGGAGATTGGAGCAACTATTACTCAGACATCAAATCGTGTAATGAATTTTTGACTTTTGTTAATCAGAACACAACATTATCGAAAGATGTATTAAACAGATTGATAGCCGAAACCCGTTTCTTACGTGCTTTTGCCCATTTTAACTTAACAAAATGGTATGGTGATGTGCCCCTGGTAACAAACAATATTACTCCTGATGAAGCAAAAGTAATAGCCAGAACACCGAAGGCTGATGTTATTAAATTCATCCTTTCGGAGCTGGATGCAGCCCTGCCTTATCTGCCTTCAAAAGATCAGCTTGCTGTAAGTGAAAATGGCAGAATTACCAAAGGGGCCGCATTGGCCCTGGAAGCAAGGGTACTATTATACCAGGGAGACCGGATGGCAGATGTGGTGACGGTTTGTGAAAAGCTCTTGAATAACCAGGCCGCTAACGGTACCTATTCATTAAACCCCAGTTATACCGCCCTGTTTAGTGACAAGGTAATAAACAAAACCAATAACGAAACGATACTTTCTTTACAATATGTACCTACTACTTACACCTGGTCAGACTTTTTCGACTTTGCACCGCTATCTGTAGGTGGACGTGTAATTTCCATGTCGCCAACACAGGAGCTGGTTAATGATTATATCATGCTCAACGGTAAGCCAATTACCGATCCTGCATCTGGTTATGACGAAAATAATCCATATATCAATCGCGACCCTAGGTTTACGGCAACCATAGTTTACGATGGGTACAAATGGGATAACGGGGGAGGTGTTAATGGTACAAGTAAAACCATTTATATTAAACCCGGAAGTGACCCTTCGGATAAAAACGGCGTACCTGGCGGACCTGATGAATATGTTGGAGATAGAGAAAGCTCTTCACCAACGGCTTACTACTGGCGCAAATATTTTGATCCAAATGCATTGGCCAGCTATGTATCGGGCTTAAACCTCCATTTATTCAGGTATGCCGAAATATTACTTGATTACGCGGAGGCAAAAAATAGCCTCGGGCAAATGAATGCAACGGTCTGGAATCAAACCATCGGTGCTTTACGTTCACGGGCGGGCTTTACAGATCCGGGTGCATTAAATTATCCTGCTACCGGTGACATGACCGCCATTATCAGGCGTGAAAGAAGAGTAGAATTTGCTTTGGAAGGATTAAGGGTAGATGATATCAGAAGATGGAAGATAGCTGAGGTAGTTATGAATGGTTATGCCCATGGTGCCAGGTTCTCTGGTGATCAAACTACAGATAATGGTTACATCAGGGCCCAGAAAAGGCAGTTTAATCCCTCAAGAGATTATTTATGGGCAGTACCTGCCAATGACCTTAGTCTCGATAAAAATCTCACTCAAAATCCTGGTTATTAATTTATTTATCATAAATAAACAAAATGAAGACTCTAATAAAACTAAGCTTCGCGGTCATTTTAACCATGATAGCTTTTACTTCCTGTAAAAAGGATATAAGGGCACTGGATACTACCGTGGCCCCGGTAACTGCGCTTAATGCGCCCGCAAATCAGGCGAGTTTTAACCTGCAGCCAACAACAGGGCCAAGTGTACTGTTTACATGGAATGCCAGCACAACACAAGACCTGGTATTATATGAGGTAGCTTTTGATAAATCTGATGGTGATTTCAGTAAGCCGATCTATAAGGTGCTTTCTGATGGTTCAGGCGTTCAGCCACAGGCAACGATCACGCAAAAAGTTTTGAATACGGTTGCATCGCTGGCAGGCATCGCCTCATTAAGTACCGGAACATTTAAATGGGCAGTTATTACTTCAAAAGCAACTAATGCAAAAGTTAGCAGCGAGAGCCATACCATGCAGGTAACCAGGCCTGCCGGTTTTGCGGTGCTTCCGAATACACTTTATCTTACCGGCACGGCTACCGAACAAGGTGACGATATTACTAAAGCCATTGCCTTCAAAAAAACCGGAGACGGCACTTTTGAACTTTATACCTCCCTGCAACCAGGTAGCTATACCTTAGTAGATAAAAACAGCGGGACCCCAACCATATACTCTGTACAAAATAACAATTCAGTTGTAGCAGGCGGAAGTACTACAGTAACCGGTGCTAAAAATGTGTATAGAATTTCCATAGATTTGAGCAATGCTGCTGCAACCTTTACCCAGATTGTATCGGTAGGCTTTTTCTCTGCGCCTGATAACAAAGTTTATTTTACTTTACCTTATATAGGCAACAGTCAATGGGAAATTGCTAATACAACTATAGTTATTCCGAAGGAGTCATATGGTTTGGATAGCCGGTATAAGTATAAATTCACGGTCATGGATTCCGCTGGGAACCAGTCCGTGGAGTGGTATGGAAGTATAAATTCAGACAACCCCGATCCTTCTGCCACTTCGCCTTTGTCGTATTACTATATGTATCCGGTAGATAACTCGCAATATAATTTTTGCTTCAAGATCAATCCCGCTGCAAATAACAAAAACTGTAATGTTAATGTGAATTACAGCCCGGGCATCACCAATTATACCAATACAATCACTATAAAATAAACCTATAAAGGGTTGCGGTTTATAAATCGCAACCCTTTAGTAATTAATATACCTATGAAAAAGAAATGGATTCTTGATATATCAACCATACCCATGATATGGATTGTACTGGCAGTATGCTCCTGCTCAAAAAAGAACGACCCTGTAACACCTCCTAAAGTTCCGGATACAACAGTGAAAAGTGTGACTTACAATTATTCATCGCTGGCAGATTCATTGCAGAGTACCACTTATGCTACCTTTATATCGGCCAATGGAAATTACTATATTCAAAATAACGCGGGCAACACTAACTTTAATTACTGGCCCAATGCACACATGCTGGATGTTTTAACAGACGCGTATTTAAGAACTCAAAGCACTGTTTATACCCAGCGTATGAAAACGCTGTTGAATGGAATTAAGACAACTAATGGCGGAGGATATCCCAATGAATTTTATGATGATATGGGTTGGCTGGCCAATGCCAGCCTGAGAGATTACAACATAACCCATGATGCAGATTATCTGAATGTGGCCCAGCAATTATATACCGAAATAAAAGGAGGGTCAAATACCATTGCAGGTGGGGGCATTGCCTGGCAACGATCGCAATTATATTATAAAAACATACCGTCAACTGGTAATGCAACCATCTTGGCCGCCCGCTTTTATGAATTGCAAAATAAACCGGAAGATCTTGCTTTAGCTAAAAGTTTGTATAATTGGATGAAAGCCAATTTGGTTAACCCAACATCAGGCTTGGTATTGGATGGAATTAACCGGAATCAGGACGGGCAGGTTGATAACTGGATATTTACCTACAACCAGGGCTTATTTATTGGCTCGGCGGTTGAGCTTTATACGATTACCAAAGACCCCATGTATCTTCAGGATGCCATACGTACTGCGAATAACGAAATCGCCGATCCAAATCTTACCGTAAACGGAATACTCAAAAATGAAGGACAGGGAGATGGTGGTTTGTTTAAAGGAGTTGTGGTACGTTATATGACCCTGCTGGTTGAACTATCTGATCTGGATGCGACTAATAAAGCTAAGTATGCCAACTTTCTACAAAAAAATGCAGAATCGCTTAGCGGTAAAGGTATAGGTAGGCCAGCAATGATGATAAGCCCGGATTGGACTAAACTCCCAACAGGCAGCACAGATCTTTCCACCCAGTTAAGTGGTGTTATGCTGATCGAAGCCGCTGCAAAACTAAAGGCCGAGGGGAAAATTCAATAAATGTATGTTGCTGTGTTATGCAAAAGAGTAATTACAATTTTGGATCAATTGATTTAATCACCTTATTTTTAAAGAATGAGAAATTTCGCTAAAAGCATTTTAAATATAGTATTGATTGTTTTGCTTGCATCAACTGTAGGTAAAAGTCAAACCACTACTGCTTATACAAAGTATGTAAACACCTTTATTGGCTCAGAGGGAGTTACAGATCCTAAAATTCTGGGTTATGAGTTACCAAAAGGTTGGAGGGCGTGGTCGGGACTTACATTCCCTGGTAGTTCTTTACCCAACGCCATGGTGCAATTAAGCCCGATGACAAAATTTCAGCCTGCCGGTGCCGGATATGAATATGAAGATTCGGTTATTGTGGGTTTTACACATACCAATAAAGGCCATTGGAATTTTGGTAATATCCCCATCCTGCCCCTTTCAGACCCGGGCGCTCAATTTGGTTCAAGATTTACGCACAAAAAGGAAAACGCTTCTCCGGGTTTTTACCAGGTGTACCTGGATGATTACCATGTTAACGTGAGCTTGACCTCTACCTTAAGGTGCGGCTATCATAAATACGAATATAAAAACAATACAGACAGGCAAATACTTTTCGACTTGTCAGAAGCTCTTAGCCGCGTATCAACATGGAAGATTGAACAGGCAGGGGACTTTGCTTTACAGGGTTTCCAGAGCGGTGAAAACGTTTATTTTTATGCTATACTAAATACTAAAATTGAAAAATTAGAAAAGAAGGACGAAGGACAGCATACAGGTTTTGCTATAGTTCATTTAGCTAACGGTAACATGGGACCTGTTGAACTCAAGATAGGGTTGTCATTTGTAAGTGTAGAAAACGCGAAACAAAACCTGGAAAAAGAAATAGGCAATAAAACATTTGACGTCATTCGTAAAGAAGCAAATCAAAAATGGGAGACGCTATTGTCATCTATCCAGGTAAAAGGTGGAACCTTTAAACAAAAGCAAATGTTCTATTCGTGCTTTTACAGATCATTTCTGTGGCCGGCATTGCGCAGTGATGTAAACGGAGAGTTTACAGATATCAAGAAAAATGTAGTAAAAACTGGGATTACTTACTACACGGAGCCTTCGTTGTGGGATACCTATCGTAATAAGGATGTACTTTTAGGTCTTATCAGTCCTGATGTTACGCTGAACGTTATCAAATCACTGAAAGATAAGGGCGATAAAACAGGCTTTATACCCACTTTTTTTCATGGGGATCACGCTGCATCATCTATTGCAGGGGCTTATCTCAGGGGGATCGACAACTTCGATGTTAAAGGCACCTATCAGCTACTGTTAAGAAATGCTAATGTAGAAGGAGGGACACGCCCATTTATAGCCGAATATATCAAAAAAGGATACATAGCTGACCCCGATGTTGAGAACCCCAATGTAGAGACCAAGGGTAAAGCCGGGGTATCAAAAACCTTAGAATATTCTTATGATGATTATTCTGTTGCCCAGATCGCTAAAAAATTGGGTGATACAGCCAATTACAGAATTTTGATGACAAGATCCAAAAACTATAAAAATGTATTTGATCCGTCTACAAAATTTATGAGAGGCCGGTTAGAAAATGGAGAATGGGTTAAAAATTTTAACCCCCAATATCCTTATTATGAATATATGTACAGGGAGGCAAATGCCTGGCAGGTATCTTTCT